>Ga0075038_10222514_pt1 | contig 11812 bp, 8 predicted proteins | sample OrgsoiRN2013_055_FD_67573 | JGI IMG/M metagenome (GOLD analysis project Ga0075038, IMG submission 67573) | Permafrost soil microbial communities from the Arctic, to analyse light accelerated degradation of dissolved organic matter (DOM) -... | ecosystem: Environmental > Terrestrial > Soil >... | reverse complement strand
CGCGATGGCCCTTCTAAACCGAGTCCGTGAACGCACATGCGGGCGGTTCGCAAAAAAAATGACAACAAGGAGAGAATATGGAAGAGGCCCCGAACGTATCGACCGCGTCAGCGTCGGCAGAAGCATCGCTTATTGAACTTTCGATAGAGAGCTGGAAATTCAGCCGTCTTTTCGCGCGTGTTCTTGAAAAAATAGAACCTGAGGATGGTATGCGTTATTTCAGTCAGTTGCGCTATTTCAGAAATAGGATTGAAAGCAACCTGAGCTCTTCGAATCTTAAATTTGTTAACCTCGAAGGGATGCCTTTCGACTCCGGCATGGCGGCTTCCTCACTGAACATGGACGAATTTAGTGAAAGTGACAATCTCGTTGTTGATCAAATGGTCGAGCCCATAGTGATGGGACCCGATGGTTTAAAAAGGGAAGGAGTCGTCATTTTGAAAAAAGGAGAATAACATGGCCATGAAATATGTTGGGATTGATTTGGGAACCACCAATAGCGCAATTTGCTCTTTCGATGGAGAAAATGTTAGGCTCTATAAAAGTCCCGAACAAAACGACGTCACTCCATCGGCACTATTTTTTGACAAACGTGGCAATAAATACATTGGGACGCGTGCTTACAACAATGCCGCAAAAGACCCATCGCGAGCCGCCACAATTTTTAAGCGATTCATGGGCACTGACACGCTTATCAAAATCGCTGGATTGGCCCAGCCTTTGACGCCAGAAGACTGTTCTTCCGAAATTCTCAAGGCACTTTTTAGCTATTTACCCGAAGAGCTCCGGGACGTTGAGGTCGGAACCGTCATCACCGTTCCTGCGGCCTTCAATCAAATGCAAAAAGACGCCACAATTGCCGCCGCGGAAATGGCAGGGATTGGGAAAGTGGCCCTTCTTCAAGAACCCGTTGCTGCTGTCATGAGTGTGATGCGCGTGCGAAAAAAAGACGGCGTTTTTTTGATTTATGATTTGGGCGGCGGGACGCTGGACGTTGCCATCGCCGAAAGCACTGGCGGACGGGTCAGTTTGCTTGCGCACGGCGGCGTTGCCATGTGCGGCGGGCGAGATTTTGATTTGCTGATTTTCAATAATGTGGTGAAACCTTGGCTTCGATCAAAGTTCAATTTGCCATCTGATTTTGCGATTGACCCTCGATTTAATGTTCTCAACAAAATGGGTATCCTTGCCTCTGAACGCGCAAAAATAGAACTTTCTCAAAAAGCAGACACGGTCATCACGATGGCGGAAACCGAAATAAATGTCAAGGATTTGGACGGAGAAGATATCTATTTTGATATCGAATTCAGCGCCGAAAAACTGAATGGTCTGATGGAAGACAAAATCAAGGAGTCCGTTGCGGCGACGCGCGAGGCGCTCGAAAAAGTTCAGCTTTCCCCGCAGGATGTGGACAGCATTGTTTTTGTGGGTGGGCCCACTCAATACAAGCCACTCAGAGACAAGGTTGCTTTCGAAATGGGAATCGAGGCGTCCACAGAAGTGAATCCCATGACTGCGGTGTCTGAGGGCGCAGCGTTATTCGCCGAAAGCATCGATTGGAGTGCAGAAAACAGAACACGCAAAGAGAGCCGCGGCTCCGTGTCGACAGGCAGTTTATCGGATTTGTCTTTCAATTTTATCGCACGCACGACCAATCCGAAAGCGAAAATTGTTGCCAAATTGGGCGACGCCGAGATTTCTGGCGCGGAATTCCAAATTGATAACCTTGACACTGGCTGGTCATCGGGTCGAATCCCCCTCAAAAATGGAGCAGCCTTCGATTTGCCGTTGGGAAAAATGGGGGATAACAACTTTCGGGTTTTTGTTTTTGATGGTGCAGGGCGTCCCCAAAAAATAGCCAACGATCGAATTTTGATCGCACGCACCACAGCCAGCGTGGATGCCATACCCGCATCAAAATCTGTTGGCATTGAATCTTTAACGAAGATTGGGGGGAGCACGGAACTTGTTTATTTGGTCAAAGAGGGAGATTCTCTTCCTAAGAAGGGGCGGGAAGTTTTCGCTGCCACGGAGTCTTTGCGAGCCGGGTCTCCAAAGGCGCTTGTTTTTAAAATTTGGGAAGGCGAAATACCAGATCCGGTGTCTGACAATCGATTGATTGCGACCTTTGAAGTTCGCGGCTCTGATTTTTCCGATGGAGTTATCGCGGCGGGAGCCCGATTGCTTTGTGATTACGAAATTTTGGATTCAGGGAACATTTTGCTTAAGGTTTCAGTTCCGTCAATCGGAAGCGATTTTCAAAGTGGGCGAAATTTTTACTCTCGCCAACGAGAGGAAATCTCGTCGACGACTGCGGAGAGAGATATTTCCGAAAAAGCGCAAGCAGTGATGGACCGAATCGACGAGATTTCATTGGTTATTGACGATCCCCGCCTGACTGATGCCAAGGAAAAATTGAGCCTCGCGCAAGCTTCACTGGCCGACTCTGCCAACCCGGAGGAGTCAAAGCGGGCGATGGATGATATCCAGGAAGCCAAAAAACTATTGTCACAAGCAAAAAACGACAACTTGTCGATTATAAGAATGGCAGAAATTGATCAGTTGGTTGAAAATTTTGATAGCTGGGCCAGGAAAGACGCCAAGCCCACAGAAATTCAAGCTTTTGAAAATGCCGTCAAAATGGCCAAAAGAGATATTGAAAAAACCAATGGAGATTTTGAAAGCAGCTTGCGCCAGATGGGCGCTAAAATCAGCATCATACTTTGGAGACAACCCGATTTCCTCATTGGTCGATTTCAGTGGCTATCCTCTCATCCGCAGCTCTTCAATGACCCGGTTGAATACGCTCGCTTGGTGAAAATTGGAAATGAAGGCATGAGGACCGACAACATGGATGTTTTGAGAAAAACATGCTGGGAGCTTATGGACATCCAAATCAAAAAAGTTTCTGATGATGACATTTCAGCCGTTGTCAATATTGTTCGAGGATCGTGATGTCGGCCAGTGCCTGGTTGCCTATTGGTATGCCGTTGCCGCACGGCATTAAGGCCGGCCGTGTTTTGCAACACGGAGCGGGCTGGCAAATCATAGCCGCAGAAGTGGGGCGGGTGCTTGTTTTCGATCAGTCCGCCTATGACACCTGGGAGCCCATGGGGATAGCGGAAAGCGCGATTGAGTTTGATTTTTTAGGGGATATCTATTGGATAATTCCTTCCGGAGCCCGGCAAACGCTTAGCAATGTGGAACTTGCCGCTAAGCCAACCTCTGTCGAGGAGGGCATAAAATTTGCGGAGACAATGAAAAAAACACGAAATATAGCTCTCCTCGATCGCGGGAACGGCGCAATTTATGCAGAAGAGGCCGAGCTTTTTCTTCCGATTGTCGATAACGAATTTTTTTGTCAGGATGATCCCCATCTTTTGGGTTTGTGGATTAGCGGTGGAGTTCATATTTCTGCGCTAAAAATTGAACGAATGGCAAAATTGAACGGCAATTTGTCGAAGGATGACGTTCGCGCCATTGTGAAAGCTGCGGGGCTTTTTGACGACGACAAAAACCGCGTGGATGGCCGAGTAGACACAAAAAAAGAAACGCATGGAGAACGCCCCGCTCCAGGTAAAGAATTTGTTTTGCCGGGCCGGGCAGAGCTTCGTCAATTTTTTATGGATCATGTGCTGGACATCGTGGAGAATCGCGAAAAATACGAGCTCCTTGGCATTTCATCGCCAGGTGCGATTATTTTGCATGGAGCGCCTGGATGCGGCAAAACATTTGCCGCCCAAGCTCTTGCCAATTATCTGGGCTGGCCCAAATTTGAGGCAAATGCGAGCTCCATTGCCAGCCCCTACATTCATGAAAGTTCACGCAAAATTTCCGAGCTATTCGAACAGGCTATTGGAGCGGCTCCCTCTGTTCTTATCATTGACGAAATGGATGCTTTTTTATCGGACCGAAGCTCGGGGGGCGGTTTCAACCAGCATCGAGTTGAAGAAATGGCCGAATTTCTGCGGCGCATTCCCGAGGCGGTCAGCGCAGGAGTTCTTTTGATAGGCATGACCAATCGCATCGAGACCATTGACACGGCTATTTTAAGACGTGGGCGGTTCGACCACATTATTGAAGTCCCCAACGCCCAAAAAGAAGAAATTGAAGGGTTGCTCCATCACCTGTTGCGCGATTTGCCCACCGCAACCGACCTGGACATCCCCGATTTTTCTCGCGTTTTAGAGGGGCGCCCTTTATCAGACGTCACATTCGTGGTGCGAGAAGCATCTCGCCTTGCGGCGAAAAATGGGCAAAGAACAATTAATAAAGCCAATTTTGAAGCGGCCTTGCATTCCACAGCGGCAAGACAGGGAACGCCGTCGGGCAAAAAAATCGGCTTTTTGGAGCGGTGAATGAACAACGATCAGCATGATGGGGAGGCGACTGGTTTCGAAGGTATCGCGTCTATGACGCCATCCGTCGATGCGGCTATTAGGGATGCGGACCTCGCGGCCTCGAACGCCACCAAAAACGGCGCCAATCCAACATCCCCCCCGGGGGGCGCAACAAATTCATCTGCTGGGGGGTCTTCGCGCAAAGCAACGACTGCGGGCAATAGAACCGGATCAACTTCGCCCTCACCACCCCTCGCGGGCGCGAAGCAAAAAAAACGCATATCTTCAACCGAAATTTGGTTCATTTTAATTTTTGGGGGAGGACTTTTAATCGCGTTCATGGCTGCGACAAACAGCGGCGATTCATCGCCCCCGTCATCTATTCAGCCACAGCAACCAGTGGCGGAACAAGCTCAACTGCCCGCTGGCGTCCAGGCTGGACCTCCCTCTGTCAATCCTCCCGCCGTCGTATTTTCAGAAGAAAAGCCACCAGTTGGGCAAGGGCTGATCCTTTCCGTCAATCAAATAATTTACTGCCAATCCCAGTCGGCCCGGATGGCAGGAGCACAAGCCCAACTTTTAAGCTATAGCGATGAATCTCTGATTGAGCGATTTAATGCTTTGGTCGATGACTTTAATCCTCGGTGCGGATACTACCAATACCATCAACGAGATTTCGATCAGGCCATGAGTGTTGTGAATCCCATAAGAACTTCGCTGGTGTCAGAAGGTGCTCTGGCCTTTTCTCCCGCGCCCGCCCCGCTGCCATCCACGGACACGCTTCCCGCTTATCCACCTGTGATGACTGCCTATCCCCAGCCCCCCTCCATCCCCCCACAATTTCAGCCGGTCCAACCGCAATACCAACCTCAGCCGCCTGCTTATCAAACGCCTCAGCAACCGCTCTCTGGTATGCCGAATTATTACCAGTCTCCGCCACAAGCGTATCGACCTGCGGCGCCGCTCAATTCGACCCCGCCTGCCCAAGAAAAATCCGCGGCTCCGATCCTGGAAAACTATCAAACTGTTCAAGAAGAATATCAAGCTAGAACCCGGCAACAAATTGTTGAACCTGCGCCAGCTCTTCCTGCTCAGCCGGTGCCCGCTCAAAACTATCAAACCGATTCTGGCTCCATGATCATTTGGGGCGCTCAGGAGTCTGGGCAGGGAGAGCCCATGGACAATCAATAATTTATAATTAGATAGAGGTGGATATGAAAACTTTTCTGCATGAATCTCCTTTTTGGTTATTGGGGGTTTCTTCGCGCGACTCCAAACAAAAAATAATGACAGTCGCTGAAGATCGAATGCTTGACGCCGACGGCGAAGACTGTCAATTGGCGAGCTCTCAACTCACAAAAACGCGCTCACGCTTCGTCGCGGAGCTTCGTTGGCTTACTGGCGTTCCAGAGCGCAAAGAGTGGGAGCTTCTTGCTATTTTAGCCAAAGACCCCCTGAGCGTTTTTGGTTTGCGTGGCATCCCATCTTTGGCGCGAGCAAATTTGCTTGTGGCCGCATTTTCCTGCCTAAGCAAATCGGAGCCCACACACAATTTAGCAAAATACCTGGTCGACATCGCAGACACTGTCGATTCCGTGTCAGTTCAATCAGCGCTATCTCAGATCAATGGAGATCGAATTGTCGCGAAGTTTCCGGAAGTCTCCCACGACGACCAAGTGGTTATTTCCGTCAATGACTTTAAGCATAACTTGCGCGATCTGGTTATGAAAAAAATATCTCAATATCCATCGAAGGAGTTGGTGAATACTTTTGTTACCGCCGCCAAAAAAGCCACACAAACGGGGTCTAATCTGGCACCGTCTTTTTTGGAAGACCTCATTGATATTTACGAATCGAGAATTGGCGGAGCGCTTGCGTCTTCGGAGGAAAATGTTCAAAAATTGCTTGATGCAATAGGCAAGGCCGGTGCGGCTAAATCCGGCTCGGTAGACATGCTGATCGGGAAACTAGCGGAGGTCCTTAATGTTGTTGGTGTTGTAGCCCAGCCCATGCAACTAATCGCAAAGACACGGGGAGGTCTCCATAAAAAAAGCAGCGACCTGATTTTAAGCGTTCGATCTATGGCTATTTGCCTAAACAATGAAAACGATCTTAGCAAAGAGGCACTTAAAATTACCAGACTTCTAATCAATCACTTCCCCCATTCTGGTAGTTTAATGGAAAGTCTCTTGGAAGACGAGGAAACTCTTAAAAAAAACAAGGAAGCCTCAGAGAGCAACTCTCCGCAAAAAAGTACGAGCCGGCAACCACCGTCTTCATCTGAAAAAACGAGACAACCATCATCGCAACCACGCCATTCTATTAATGAATATGTCGTTGATATTGGAGCCGTCCTCAAAAGCCGCCTTGTTATTAACGAAGATGCGGTTCATTGGCGTGGCGTTGTGGTTCCAATTCGAGACATTGTTGTGATGTCATGGGGCGGGACTCGTCACTCTGTCAATGGTATTCCAACAGGAACGGAATATTCTATATTGATTAGAGGGCGCGCAAGAAAAGTTTTTATAACGACGAGACGGAATGAAGTCTATTCCGAAATTATCGCGCGAATGTTTGCTCTTGCGGTGCCCAACATCATGAGCGAAATGTCTGAAACTTGGCGGAAGGGCGGCAGCCTTCATTTTGATGGCGTGGAAGTTAAAAATCACGGTATCGTTTTGAGAAAGGCATCATTTTTCAAGAAAGAAGCGTTGTTTTGCCCATGGGCTGATGTGCGAATGTATTCTGCCAATGGCGCACTTCACATTTTTCACAAAGATGACCAAAGAGTCATTGTTTCTTTATCTTACATTCAAATAGGGAATGTCCATTTTTTGGAAATCTTTATACAAAAATTGTTTGATCGCGGAGGCCTGCGGTTGACGGATGCTTTCAACTGACCACCAGAACAACATCAGCTCACTTTATTTAAAGTCGATTTTTTTTCGCAAGGGCCGACGCCGACGCCGCGCCGGCGATATGCCGCGTCAATTGCAGCGCTTCCCATTGCCGCGCGATCGGAGCCATGATCTCCGCCATTTCCCGCGGAGATTCGTGCCGGCCCTCCGCGCCCCTCCCGGAAACCGACTGCGTGATCCAGCCTCGGCGTTGGCGCATGATTTCGCTTTGCGGTCCTTGGCGCAGCGAGTCGACCTCGACATCTTTCTCCGTGAACGGCAGTTGCGCTTGGCCACCCAAAGACACCGCAAGCTCTGCGGACAAACGCGCAAAAAAACGATCAACCTCTCGCATTGAGCGCTCTTTGTGATCTTGAAAACTGTCGCCGCGATGCGTCAACGCAAGCAAATGGACTTCGGGAAGGGCGAAATGCACTCGGTCGGGCAATGCCTCCACGCCGGGGGCCAGTTGAATCGCGGGCTCCGCCCACCACGAATTGTGGGGAATGGGCGAATGTTCACTGGGCGCGATGCGACAACCTTGTTCCGCCAATGACGCCACGGTTTTTTCATGCGCCTCGCGCACGGCGGCGTCCACGGCGCGCCCCAACTCTCGCGGCACTCCGCCGACACTGCGCTCGGGGCCGAAAAACGGCCCCATCTTTTTGGGCCAGAGAGGGTCGAATCGATCGGTCGCGACCCAAATCACGTCTTCGCCGCCCCAGAAAGGTGAAAACCGCGGGGCTTGCGCAGAGGGCTCCGCGTCCTTCTCGCGCGCGCTCCATGCCCGCCAGGCGGCAAGCGCTTCATGCGCAGGCACATCTCCTGCGCGCACTGGCGAATCGCCTTGAAACATGACATGCGCGGAGACGCCGCATCCGACAATGAACAAGCGCATGACCGCCTCCTTTGGCGTGATTTTCTTTGGCGAATCCAGTCGTCCCGGCTATCGCTTGCGGGGCGTCACCGCCACATAAGACGACACGCCGACCACGTCCAAGAGCGCCATCACCAGCTCGCTCGGCTCCAAGAGCGTCACGGCTTGCGTTTGGCCCGACAGTTGCGCGAGGAAGTTCAGGAAGGCGCCGGCGGCGCTGAAATCAATCCGCTTGACGGAGGCGAAATCCACGACAGCCGAGCCTGAACGCTCGATTTCGGCGCGGATTTTCTCTTGCAAGCGGCCGCCCGAGACCTCGTTGATCACGCTTTCAGGCTCGATGACGCCTTCGCGCACGGGCTCTTGGTCGCGCCCCGCGGGCTTGGGCATGACGCCGGCTGGGTCCCATCCCGGGCCAGAGAGCTCAAACCAAATGGAGTAAGCGAGCGAGAGCTCCTCGAACTGGGCCATTTGCTCTTCGCCTTGCCACTGGAAAATCTCCAGCAGCAAGAGCCAGGGCTCCGAATCCGCCGGGTCCGGAGCGGGCTTCGCGCGCGCGGTTTCCACGCGCTTCAAGAGCCAACGGCTCAGGGGGCCCGCGCCCATCAGAAGCGAAGGCACTTTGCGCTTGCGCAGGGTCGTCATCACTTGGCGCAGGCTTGCGACAACGTCCAGGCTCGAACGCTCCGGATCCAGCCGCGCCACGTCAATTTTCGCGGATTTCTTTTCGCGCGCGGCGATCATGAAGGGCTTGCTTTGCGCCGTCACCGCGTCGCCGCGCATCGCGCCGTCAAGCATCAGCACGTTCGCCGCGTTGACGGTGTTGGCGCGCTCTTGGCGAGGCGCGCGCCACGCGGGCGGCGAATTGCCGAATTTGTCGGAATATCCTTGCGCGACCTTCTCGAAGCCCGGGCGATCGTTTTGCGCCTGGCGCAGATCCATCAACATCCACCACACGCGCTCGCTGCCCTTCACGGGCGTGCGCGCCAGACAGTCATTGAGTTTTTGGGCGGCCGCGTCTTCTTCGCCTGCCGCGAAAACAATGGCCGCCTCGTCGATCGCGCCTTGGCGCGTTTCTTCAACCGAAGCGCTCTCGGCTTGGGCGAATCCGGCGCCGCTTAACCGAGCTTGCATGTCGTCCTCTTGTTCATTTTTGTCTGTTCTTTGAGATTCTTGGCGCAAGGTTTCCGCGCCCGAACGATTGGATTGGAGGGAATGGCCTTCTGGTTGCGCCGCGGGCCTTTCTTCTGAATAATGAGCCACATCCGCGAGATCTTGCGCCGTTTGGGCGCGCTCCGCATTTTGCCTTTCCGCTTCGCGTTCGGCAAGGGCTTGCGCCTCCCGCTCGCTCTCGCTGCGCGCCCGCTCTTCCTGGGAAGCCCACTCGTCGCGCCGGCGCTGTTGGTCCGCCCACGCTTTCTGGCGTTGCTCTTCCTCTTCGATTTCTTCCGGCGTCAGGAACGAATTGAGCGGCAAATCAAAGCCCTCGCCCTCGGTTTCCTCGTCAAACGGATTCGACGGCAACGCTTGACGCGGCAAAAGCTGATTGTCCAGCGCGGGTTCAACTTGATCATCGCTTGGACGTTGGGTTTCGGTTTGGGCTTCTGTCAGCCCAAAAGCCTCTTCAAAGTCGCTCGCGACCAAATCCGAGGGCAACTCGTCCGGATCGTGAGCATCTTCGGGGCCAATGGGCGCTTCATCGGCTTGGCCAGCTGTCGCGCGATCTTCTTGAGCGCTCGGCCCAACTCCGGCGGGCTGTCGCTGCGCGCGCAACTCGTCCGTTTCCAGCTCTTGGGCCGTTGGCAACGCAATGCCGCTTGCGGCGCCCCCGGCTTGCGACAAGGCCGTGGATTTTGCCGCCAAGGCGCGTTCGCGCTGCGCTTGAAGCTCCTGGCGCTCGCGCTCTTGGGCTTGCGCCAAGGTTTCTTTTCCGCTTGCGCCTTGGCCCACTTCTCGGTAGCCGCGCGTCGGCGGCCGCAACAAGCTCTTGCGCGGAGCCTCGGATTCTTGCGCGCTGGGTTGCTGATCCTTGGACAGTTTGTTTTTGGCGGGCTCCGCAGGCGGCGCGTAGGGCGTTTCATTGACATATTGCCGCGGAGGCCGCAGCACCTGCCGGCCCTCTGCGTGCGTTTGCAGCGTCAAACGCGCCGACCTGTCCGCGCCGGGCAGCTCTTCTTCCTTGCTTTTTGCGACGGGTTTGGAGGCGCTTGGAGCCGACGCGCCTTTTTTGCCTGCGGGCTTTGCGCCGGCCGACGCCGCGCGCCCCGTCCGGGCATCTTCCTGCCGGCTGGTCGTCTTGTCGTCATCCTTTTTCTTCTTTCCAAACCAAGCCACAGCGACTCCTTCGTTCAATGGCGTTTCGCGCCTTTTTTGGCCCCGCGCGGAGCCGTTGCTTTGGGCTGCGCTCGCTTTTTGCCGAGTTGCCGCGCCTCATTTGCCTGGATCGTGTTCCGCTTTTTACTCTGAATCCCGCCTGCCGTCAAAGCCCCACGGGCCTTTCATCTGCCTTATTTGGCGTTTCACGCGCCGAAAGGCGCTTTTTCGCCCCTGAGGCCATTACTTTTTCGAATATGTTGCATTTTTATGGCAAATCCCCAGGAGGGCAATTCACCCACCGCCGTTTTTTATTCTTCTCATGAAGGCGCCGCCATTTCGCGGCGAGCGCCTCCAGTCCGGTCAGCGTTCCATCCCTTGCGCCCTTATGTCTGCTTCCCCTCACGGCGGAGAGGGCGCTTGTTAGCCAAATCGCCCACGCCGGGTGGCGCGGGCGATCGAATCGTCAGAATATACACCCATTCTTCTTTTCTGTGGCGGTTTTTTCAACATTCCAGCGCGGCCCCTCGTTTGTCCGCCCAAGGGCCGGCACGCCGCTTTGCGCGGCCATGTCCTTTGAAAAGGCTGGGCGGGGCATGAACGCAGCCAAAAAAGAAAACCCGCCTTCTTGGCTGGGCTTTCTTTGGCGCCCAATTTCCGCTTTCAGCCTTGAATCGCCGCCCCTCTTTTGCTTCAAGCGCGCTCTGGGGCGCCCTGGAAAGTGGCGATCACGTGGTTCTCAGGCATGCGTCCGGGGAGGTCTCGCCCCCTCGGGGCCGTCTTTTCCCACGCCGTTTCAGGCTTGTCGTCCATGAAGGGGTCGTAGCGCTCATGCTCATAGGGGCCTGCGACCTTGGGCGTGCCGCCCTTGGCCACGAAGAAGCCCCAGGGCTTGATGCGCGGACCGTGCCAGAAAATAGTCCACGGCGGGCGCGGCCCGTCGAGCACGACTTGGTGGCAATCGGCGCCGCGAATGATGTTCAACATCCCGGGGCGCATGCGACGGACGATCATGCGCGTGCGCTCGACACCGTCCGCGCCCACTTCGCGCACCAAGCGCCGCTCGGTGTAGCCGCCCCAGAGGATCAGGCTGACCGAGACTTTCCACGGATGGTCATGCAGGCCGCGATCCGGGTCGGAGTCCAAGAATCGGTGCAGGAACAAAGCGCTTTCACGGCCCCGGTGAAGCATGTATCGCTCGAGATACGGCTCGCCCTGGGGGCCCTTGATGGCTTTTGCGCGCAGAAAACCGCTCGCCCAATACAACGCTCGATTGAACATCTTTGGTGGCTCCTTGGTGTGCCGATCATGATCAACAATTTAAAAATATATTAAACGTCCTTGATTCGCAAGGCTTTTCGAGCAGCCGCCCGCCGTTTTTTGCA
>Ga0075038_10006036_pt1 | contig 11820 bp, 5 predicted proteins | sample OrgsoiRN2013_055_FD_67573 | JGI IMG/M metagenome (GOLD analysis project Ga0075038, IMG submission 67573) | Permafrost soil microbial communities from the Arctic, to analyse light accelerated degradation of dissolved organic matter (DOM) -... | ecosystem: Environmental > Terrestrial > Soil >... | reverse complement strand
TTTCTGACTAACAATTTTTGTGGGATTATTGCAACTTAACAGCACAGTAAAAAAAAACTAAACACAATAAAACGGCGTTTTTCATAAGGTAGATTTGTTTTTTTGTAAAGAAATACTTTAGATTGGCGAAGAGGGGTCAATATCATTGGTACATCCACATGAGCGTTAAAATGGGTTGGCCTGGAAAGGACATTTTGCTAATATCGCTTTATGATTAACGTTTATTTTTTTCTTTATAATTCTAAACAATTTATCGCTTATTTTAATGGTTACTAATAAACAGGTTCCTGTCTATTTTAAAAATCATTGATCCGTTTAAAATATCTGGCATTATTTGAGTATTTCAAATTGTAAATATCTATCTCTATTTATGCCAGCTGGTATGTTTAGGGTCGTAATAATAAATAAATTTAATTTTTCGGGTTTTTAGCGGCTTTCTATCCAGCCGACCGACATTTTCTCCGCCGATGCAATAATAATTTTTTATTCCTGAGAATTTCAAATCTAAATATCCATCACCGTTTTCGTCAGCATTTTGAAGTCTTAAATCGTCGTTTGCATAACATATGCACTCCATTGAATCATTACTTACGTAGTCCGGCGAACTAAACGTCAATTTCATTTTATAGTTAATAAAGTCGAAAACCTTAAAAGTACCATACTCTTTTCTTTTGTATCGCCCGGCAAAGTAATACGCAGTATCTCTATTCTGCGATTTAATTGGCTCAACAATATCAAGACTTAAAAAATATGCGTTGTGCCTAAAATTATCTACAATTAAAACTAAATTTTTGTCATATACCTCCGGAAGATCATCACTGAGCTTAATTTTGAAAATATCAATTTTTCCAATGCTAACATTAATTCGCTTGCTAAACTTTATGGACTCGATAGAATTCAATTTATAAATTGGAGGATCTTTAAAAACAGCACTGGAAATATTAAAAAACGCTATTTTTAATTGTTTGATTGATGAATGTTCGTTAAGGGTTGACCGGATTTTTATAGGGTCAATTATTTCCTTTGGACTATTAGCCATAACAATTAAACAATTTAGCAATAAGGCTAACAACAAAGATGTGACAAGAATAGCTTTGCGCATAAACGTATATAAATTTGAACTGATTATAAAAAATCCACTATTTAATTATGAGTTATTATTAGGTGCTATACCGCTGGAACCTCCTAACGGGCTATCCATTAGATTAAGGAAAGAGTTATTGCTATTGCCAGAAGACCCGTTTGCCCCGCTTGATTGAGATTCAACCGATGGTTCCAAAGAATTATAAATAGCTTCTACCTTATTTCTGTAGTATTCCGGTCCTGGACCGTAGTGTTGTACCGCTCCATTTTGGCCCCAATTTTCCCTCATATGAGTGTAATTATGTTGTGCGTCATTAATCATCATACCTCTTAATACAAAAAAGCCTATTCCTTTTTGTATACTTGTTTCAGGTGTCATTTTTTCATACTTATACATTCCCAATGGTGTTTTTAGATCGGCGTTAATATCAAAATCACCTGCCACATTACTTTGCATTACATCTGTTTGCCCTGTTCCACTTCCCGACTTATCCTTTGTTGTTCCCATAATACTCTCCTTTTGAATGATCGATTTGATAACGTTCACATCAATAATTCGGATCTTTGTGTCTTTCGTCCATTTGTGCCCTTTAGGTATGGGTAAATTTGACTGACTCTTAAGTCTGTCATTCCATATCGCTGTGGAGGCTGCTATTTGATAATCAAGCGGATCGGTACCTTTGCCGTGGAATACGCCCGGCATTTTAGCTCGCTTAAATGTACCTCTAAGCATGGCTAATCCGGGAATGAATGATCCCCCTGCGGCCCTGTAATACGATTCGAAGAAAGAATTGGTACGTATTCGTGTGATTTCATGCCCATTTTCGTCGAAAGCTACTATATCGTTCCCGTCTGGGTCGGTAAACTGTATTGGGTTATTTATAGCGTAGACATATGGACTTGTGGAAAAATGATTTTCTGCCATATTATCGACCACGCTCCATCGTGAAATCACAGGGTCGTATAATCTCGAACCATAATCATATTGGTTAAAATTATTATCGTCCTGCATTTCCTTTCCATTATATGAATATCTACTATTAGTCGATAGATCATACTTGATAGCATTTAACCCAAATGCATAAAATTCTTGTTCTTGCACGGGAACCGCGCTGGTATTATTGTTTTTTTGAATCATTACCCTAACATTTCCTAAATGGTCCTTTAGATCATATTGGTAAACATGACTATTAAATTCATACCTGCCCTCTTCTGTCGCTATAAAATCAATAGCGCCGTTTTTGTATTCGATACCTGATATATAATCTGTCGAACCGGAGACAGTACTCCCCTTCCTCAACTTTCTACCCGTTGCATCGTAGGTATATGTATTAAATATCGAACCGGTCTGTTTAACGCTTGTGGGCAAATTCAACAAATTGTAGTCGATATCGAATGCTCCGTTGCTGATAGAATTTCCATTTAAATCATAACTATAATTGCGATAAGTACTACCATTGTTAGTAACTGCGCCTAATCGATTCCCGTTGTATGAATATCCAAAATTACCGCTATAGATATAATTCTGAGTTCCGTAGGATCCTCGGGAGAGACTTTGGATATTTCCGGCAATATCGTAGTTAATGATCTCGTCAAAATTGCCGACATACGTATTGCCTAAATATGAGTTGGCACTTGTTAAGCGGTTTAATTTGTCGTATCCATAAGCAAATCTTCGATCATTAACAAACGTGGAGTTATACCAAGCTTCCGAAATATTGCCGTTGTAATTAGCAGACACGCCTGATAATGTCCCGGAAGGTGCATTATAATATAACTTCTCGTCAAAATGTGAAGACGATATTTCTGTATTCCAGCCGCTTGGGTTATAAGAATAGCTAATTGCTTCGATAAAATTGTTGCCACTGTCTTCTGAATGAATTTGTTTTTGAGCCAGTTCACCGATCTCATTATAGCTTCGTTGCGACAGTAATACGGTCGCTTCCGAGTTAATTTGTTCAAATGTTTGAATAGGTCTCCCTATGTTATCGTAAACATAATTGTTTTTCACGGTAACGATGGGCGAATTGTTTGAAGTATTGTAATGGTTTCTGGTGGTGCTTGTTACGTTATTCGAAAAATCATAATCAATGCTCAAATCATCAAAATTATTAACGCTAACAACACTATTTAAATAGTGTTGTTGATATGATTTGATCAGCCTCGCCTTATCGTCATAATAGTTAACTTTCCATAGCATTACGGATGGGTTATCCAATATACTTATCTTATTCGCGGTGACAAGTCCTTTGGTCATGTTGCTGCCAACAAAGCTGTTATACGGCATTGAAGGAACATTATAGTCATCGTAATAATTGATTCCAAGATAAGCTGCTATATTGTTGTTTGGACTATTATAATAATTATCAATAGGAAATGCAACATTAGTATAGCCGGTAGCGCTGTTGGAATTATCCCGCTCTTCCCATAAAATGGACTGCTGATCAACAATAGATTGTAAATACTGCATCCTGTTGGTGTTCGCTGCGTCGTCACTGACACTTCCAATATCGCGGAATATGCCAGTCATTAATATACCACCACCCGCCTTGTATTTGACAAAAGTCCATTCTTGTGTTGTTTTATTTCGTTGAACAGCGTCTTGCGTCAGTACAACTTGATTCAGTGCGTTGTATATCATGAACTCCCAGCCTTTCCCCGGCATTTTTTTTGCAATCAACCTATTATGACTATCATATCGATATTGAAAACAAAGAGCATCTAATGCATTTTGATTAATACTATTAGGCAAGTCAGGATTGGCTTTTGGTGGAAGGACGTAAGATAAATTCTCCATGTCATCGTACACGTAATACGTCGAAAGCACTTCAATATTTCCGTTATTATTATTATAGATTCGTTTCAAGACTACGTGTCCATCCTTGTCTTGATATACTTCGTTTTGCCCCGCCTTGCCATCGGAAGGCTGCCAGTTCTCATCTTTACTAATTATTACATAAAGCTGGTTGTCGGCGAAGGTGGCATTGCTATTTAAAGTACGAGTGCCGTCAGCGTTTATAACTGCGGCATAGAACGCAACCTGCCTGCTAGTTACTGGGTCGTTTGAATAGCTTACATTGTTATTAAATAAATAATTTGTTTTTAAGGTATGACCAGCATTATTGGCATATAATTTACCCGTTAATTGCCATGCGTCGTCGACACTACCCTGCTCAACCGTTCGATCCAAGGGCGATCCATCATATTTTGTTTCGGCATAAGGAAAATTTGTTGATGCGACATATTGTGCACCGTATGCAACTGGGTTTTTGTAAAACGCAAGCTGCTCCGCTAACGCATTTGTTTTAAAATGACCGTCGCTGACGGCCGCAGGTGAAACCACATACGGCAAATATCTAACCGATTCTCTACCCAGCGGGTCATACGCTTTGGCTTGCACCACGTCTCTTGAACTTGGACTTGCCTTCACATCTACCGTTTGAATTGACCTCCCCAAACCATCAAAATACTCAATGGTTTGAATTGCTTCGCAAGTGTTTTTATTACCTAAGCTACTTGCATCTGTTATAGGTACCCGCGGTACAGTTGTCATAATATAATTTTGGTCCTGGCTTGGGGACGCTAATAAAGGGGCACAAGAAAACAATGATACTGGCACAATATAAGCCTGAAAACCATTTGTTCCATTAGCGGAGAAACCTGGGTTTAATGCGATGCTGTGTGTCGCAGTATATATTCCGCTTGATGGAGTGGAAAGTGTTATGTCTGCCACCTGAGCAAAGCTATGGGTGCAAATAATTGATAGCAGGTTAATAGTACAAACCAGTCCAAGTGACTTGCGCTTGAAACTTTTATAACTATATGATTGAATCATTGGGTTTAGTCTAAGTTTTTAAAATTGAACTTATTGTCCTTTGTAATGGTAATCCATGTGCTTTAATATATTGCCGTCTTTATCTTTAATGTTCATCAATCGCTGGAACGTGTCGTACTCGTAATAGGTCGTCTGCCCCTTCGTTTCTATCATACTTGTCATACCCACTAATGGTTGGTAAGTGTAAGTCGTCATTTGGGCATCTGTCGGATATATCCGAATGTCATCGTAACCCGTGCCATTTGACAAGGTAATGGTGTTATTGGTATAGGGTTGTAAACCAGAATATTTCCACGTGCCATTTAATAAGTACCAGTAACTTATCATATAGCTTTTGTTATCGGGTGTAGCCCAGTTTACCGTATAGCTCGAACCAGAATAATATTTATTTCCGGTATGTGCAGTGCCAATAACGGCACCACTATTTTCTTCAAAATTTTCAGCGTAAAACTCTGCATTCGTGGCATTCTCAATTTCTGCAACAATAAACTGTTGGTTATATCCCCATTTATAAGATTTGGTAGATAAGCCCTTATCAGTGGCCTGTAAAACATTTCCTTGAGAGTCGAATTGATCGATTGACTCTTCTATCTGATAATGATTATCCTTTGTAATTGCCGATGAAGAAATGTTTATTGGAGCAAAATTACTAATGGGTTGAATTGAACGCATAACATAGGACATGCTTGGAACTGGTAAGGTAGGTTTATAGGTTACCTGTGTAGCCCCAATTGTAGTCAAACTGTTGTCTGTATTCTTCTTTTGTACATAATCTTCTACCAAAGCATTAATATGGCTGTTCTGCAAATTTTGGTACCCCAAATAATCAGGCAAGGTTGATGACTGTGAAAAGTCAAAATCATTGATGTACTTATGGTTTGTTACGATGCTTGTTCCATCACTTCGATCATCTTGTTCAACTGATGGATTCAAACTATGAAAGCTGTAAGAATATCTTTTGGTCGTGGTGAGCGCGTTGCCGCTGGCGTCATAATCTGTAACAGTTTCTGCTGAGGGCATTTTTTTGACTTGCGTGATTATTTTGTACTGTGAAATCACTTGCATGGCTACCTCATTTCCTATTTTGTAATAGTAATTGTCGCTGCTCAGAGTAGTATAACGTAGTCCCTTAACATATTGCGGTCCGGAATTATTTGGAGTAAAAAGTATATAATCATAATTAACACTTCTTTTAAGCTGGCCTATATTATCTAAATATTTTTCTGACAGAAGTATGCCCCTGTTCCAGTCGTAGTTGGTGTTCGGCGCATATGGATATGTCGGGCTTAGGTATAACCCCGTGGTGTTTGCTCCCCAATCTCTCAATGTTAAAGGACATGAGGCATTCGGATCTACTGCCTGCGGCCCGTTTATTGCGTAATAGTCCAGAATTTTTGTCGTAGTGGGCTGAAAAAGACCGTCGCAAAATCCTGAGAAGTTCACATCACAACTTCCCATCGGATCACCATCTTCGTCCAATTGAGTAGGCGGTATATCAGATGATTCATTGTATGCCGCAGGCACACTGAATCGTCTAATCGTCTGGCTGTTGTCATTATTAACTTCTGTAATTTCTCTATAGCCAACAGTAATACCATCCAGTGCGCCAAGTGTGGTTTTCTGAACATCAGATCTTACCAAATCATACTTATAGAAAGTGTTTCCGTCGACATAGGACTCGAAATAATCGTTGAAGTTTTCAAAGCCTCCACGCGGGTAAGGGAAGTGTTCAATATGCGCGAAAGCGGGTAAGTTGAAAAGGACACCACTCGTTTTTGTTGCATCCTGTGAATTCAGATAGCTATATGATTTGACAATATCGTTATTATGATTGATACCGTCATATGCTATACTTTTTTTCAGCCTTAAGCCACCGCCAACTATATTTTGATTTTCATAGTTAAAAACATGAGGTTCAAAGATGAAATCAGTACTCCCTCCTGTTGGAAACGTTATTTTTTTCAACGTGCCCGATAGTACTGACACCGGATTGGTGTTTTTGTTTGCTCCAGGTAAAATAAGAAACGGAGTAGTATTGATTTTTGGAAAAACGCTGATTTCATCCGAATAAATGTAAATTTTGGGCGTGGGATTTTTTGCATTATTGTTTGCAAAGAATCCCCAAAAATCTGTCAGATAAGATAACCTGTCCGGGAGTGGTAAAATTGCATCGCCGGGAACATTTTCTTCACCGAAATACTTAAATTGGAAACTCGAAATATTTTGAGATTGATTATCTTTGTTTTGGATGGACTCTAATAGAAAATGCAGTCTTGAATCACCAGCGTTATTAAAACCCGCGATAATTTTGGGTTTCGATAAATCAGACATATAATGATATGTAAGATCAAATTCTTTTAGTAAGTTTAAATTTCCATCGGTTTTTGAATAATATTTTATAGCCGTTAATGCATTTGACCCATCTATGTCCAAACGGGCATGGTTTGATATAAAGTCCACCCTGAAATTATCACCGTCTATAGATGTCAAACGCTTTCCATAGATCGTATAATCGTTATTGTCAAACTCGTAATCACCAAAATCACCGGGGCGGATATTATTCCCTTGTATATCAATATCCTGCTCCGGATCCGGAAGCGGAGACGCCTTAAATGACCAATTGGGAACATATTCATATGTATAGGTTTCGTCGGCATAATTAAAGTTAATTGTTTCGTTTAAGGCGGTTACTATTTTAGTTATATACCACGACGATATAAATTTCTTACCTGTCGTAAAATATGAAATAGCACCGTGAAGGTATGGACTATTATAACCAAATCCTTCACCGCTATTGATTGTAAATGTTTTCTCTTGCGTTTGAAAGTAGTATTTATTCCCGCTTTCGTCAGTTACAATGAAGCCGCTTAATGAACCTGAAATATTGTAACCATTTGTTGTTGTCCCACTGTTGTCAATGGTGCCATTTGGAGCTAATATATATTCTATTTTTAAATCCTGATATGGCGTTAGAAGGATTTGGCGACCATCGGGATAATTACCTGAATTGAAAACAAATTTACCAACTTTGCCATTAAAATTATAATAAAAAATATCTGGCTCTGTATCCATCCGACTTTGTTTAATATCGGCAATAGTGAACGCCATCCAGGTGTTGTTAATACCTGCGAAATCAAATGCATAATCCCCCGTCCTAAAACCGTTATGACAATTCAAATTATCCTCTGTATGAGGGCTATAACCCGGATGATCATAGTTGTATTTTAGAAAACCTACACTATTGGTGTAGTCAAAATCATCCGCTTCATCGACAACACTTCTCGTGATAACTCCTCCAAAATTCAAGGACCATCCAAGTCCCACCCAACTGCCAATGTCTCCAACCTTTACCCCGCCTGCATTGTAACTTAAACTTATGGGAAGATGAAACGCTTTTAATTGCAAGTCGACTAACGGTACTTCTATCGGGGGTACACCATCAAAACCCTTAGCTGGATAATTACCGTATGAGCCTAGTGCAGCTGCAGTGGGTGAAGGGGGAACGACATTATTGATTCTAGCTGCCTCCGTTGACGATGACGCATCTTGCGCGGTTGCGTCGGCAAAGCAGCCCAACAAAAAAACAAGAAGAATTTTTTTTAAATGCATAGGTTATTCGGTATTGGTTGATGTTTTAGATTTAGTTAAATTGTAAATTAACGTCGGAACTTTTTTCTTGTATTGCTATTTATACTAACCAGCATTCATATAATCCCGACTAAAAGAACACTTTAATCATTATTCAAATTATTCATTTTTAAAGGTTATGTATGTGTTAATTGGTTCGTAGTATTTAATTCAGCTATTCGTGCAACTTTTCATTTCTTGAGCTGCTTGGCCAAATTATTTATTTGAATTTGCAACGATTGATTGATTTTTTCCTGTTCAATTAAATATAAAGTCAACTCCTCCATTTTTTTTGTAAGCAGTTTATTCATGTCCCCCAAATTTAACCCATCCTTTTCAACGTCTGATGCTGTTGGCATGTCGGGCAAATGGTGGTTCTGGTCGATGTAAGATTTTACTTCTTGAAGCGGCATCAGTTTATAATCCTTTTTGAAGACATAATCCGGCCATCCAGTAAGTTGCACGTACACTTGTTTGGCATAAGCTGCTGTTGGTGTTATTTTAAAAGCAATCTTGGATTTAATATCAAGGTCCGTTAACGTTTTGCTCGCCGTTCCGGTGCTTTCAATCGGAGCAAAGTAAATTTCACCGTTAAGAATACTGCTGTACATTACACCACCGCCGTTATGCGATCCATCTCCGGTTACAGCCCAATTACCTGTAAAGCCATCTCTGTCAGCATTGAAACTAAAGTAGCTGGTTCCATAATTCAGATTCGGACCGTTTGCAGATCCGAAACCACATGAACTTGCGCCGTAGTTAAACCGATAACCACCGTAAGAATTCATAAAAATTTTCCCTGAAATGTCGTCTACCTGTATATAAGTCAAGTTATCGTCCCCAACATAGTCACCAACAAATATTTCTCCATCTCCCAATGAAAAGAAACCATCTCCATATTTATTTGAAAAATATGAGAAGCCGCCGTGATTACCTGTTAAAACCCCACCTAAACCGGAACCATCGGGACTACCGAGTGCATATTGCCCTTGAACCCCCAATTTATATCCGGAATATAAAGATGGTGACCCGACAAACACACTGCCCGAAGTATAACTAATATTGCTTCCACTGGTTGTCCATTGGGCATAAGAACAGTTAACCACAAAAAGTATCATAATCATGGATAGATAGATTTTTTTCATTGCGATAGATTTTAGTTTATAGCACTTTGTTTGTTTAATGTTAATTTTTTCAGCGACTTATTCATTTGGTTTATCTGTATTTGTTGCTGGCTAATTTGTTTATCTTTTTCAATCAAATACAGCGTCAGTTCTTCTACCTTTTTGGCGAGCAACTTATTCATTTCGCCAACATCAAGCCCCTTTGTTTCAACTTCCTTGTCTGTTGGCAATCCCGGCAAATGTTGGTTTTGCTCGATATAGGATTTAACCTGCGCAAGCGGCATCAGCTGGTAATCTTTTTTGAAAACATAGTCGGGCCAGCCGATGAGATCGATGATGACGGATTTGGCGTGCATTGTTCTATTGACTGCCAGTTTGTAACTGCCAGGATCTGTTGTACCGATACCTATATTCCCAGTGGGTAAAACTGCTATTCCATTGGTCATTGAGTTATTACCAAAATATGCGGTTCCTTGAAACGAGGTAATAAAGGCTGTACCGTTATGGTCGGTTCCGGTTACATTGATGGCACCACCCCAAACGTCTAAAGATGAACGAGGGGCTGTCAAGCCAATACCCACATTGCCGGTATTGGTTATGCGCATCGTTTCGGCACCCGCCATGGTATTAAATATGATATCATCGTGGGCGACTAATTTTAAAGTGCTTACATCAGATTGGAGCTTGAAGAAACCAGGTCTGCCACCGGTTGTTATCCCCAATTCGGGATTGTTCGTGCCATCACTCAAGATATGAGCTTCCAATAGCGGCGTTATGCCGTTATAGGCTGTGGCGTTTTCTAAAACCCAGAAGGGAGCCGTACTGGCTGATGTTCCTGCCCCACCTATATGAAGTGTGGATTGTCCAAAAGAAGGGTAATTCATGGTATACCCTATATTGATCATGCCATTGACGTCGAGTTTAGCGTTAGGCGTAGTGGTTCCGATACCGACGTTACCGTTATTATTGATATACAATCTGCTTAGTCCGGATTGGCTTTGATAAAAATCAAGGAAGTTAAAGAATCTAAATTGCTCCCCATCGCCGCCAATATTCCCGATGGCATGATTCGTATCGCCAGCACCAGCGAGATAAAGCCAATTCCGATTATTAGCGATAGGACCAAAAACATCAAGAGTTGTGGCGGGGGTACTGGTGCCTATTCCGACGTAACCACTTGAGGGGAAAATATTTTGGGCTTTTAAGTTATTGCTAACCACATATAGTACTGATATAATGAAAATTTTTTTCATCTATTTTATTTCTTTATGGATTTTTTTAATTTGTCTAGTTCCTTTTGCATATTTTCTATTTGGTTATTTTCTTTCAGTAAAGAGTTTCGCTGCTTTTTGATCCGTTTTTCCTGCTCTCTTGAAACTTTCTGCTGTTCTATCATATATAACGTCAACTCCTCAATCTTTTTCAGCAAAACAGCTTCTGTTTTGCCAACATTAACCCCATTTTTTGCAACCTCCTTGTATGTCGGCATATCTGGCAGATGCCGGTTTTGGTCGATGTATGATTTGACCTGCGCAAGCGGCATTAGCTTGTAATCTTTTTTGAATACATAATCCGGCCAACCGATTAGGTCGATGATGACGGCTTTGGAATGTATCGTGCCGTTTACTGCCAGTTGGTACGTTCCTGGGGCTGTTGTTCCGATACCGACGTTTCCCGAGGTATTCATGTACAAACCTGTAACATAGCTTAAGGAAGCATAACTGGTTGTAGGGGGCGCATATTGTATTTGTAGCCCAGGTGCCCCATGATCTACGTCGACTAAAAATTTTATTCCATAGGAAGGTGCGAAACTGGTATGATTGACAAACTCTAAAGCAGAATTTCCGTTTCCAATTTGCCCTAAACGAACTTGTTCAAAATTGTAGGTGCCGGGTATTAGTAATTGATTCCATGCAGAACCACCCGAAAAATCTCCGATTTGAAGACCTGTAGATGGGCTTGTAGTCCCAATTCCGACGTTGCCAGTTGAAGGGAAGATATTAGTTTGCGCTTCTGAAGTGGCTACCATTACGCATAGCAATGCCACCATGATTTTTTTTTTCATTTTTAGATATAGTACGTAACAAATGAGCAGTGATGTTGGCTTTAGATTGCGGGGATCAATCCATTCAACACCATTGAGGACTTTTC
>Ga0075038_10075936_pt1 | contig 11866 bp, 10 predicted proteins | sample OrgsoiRN2013_055_FD_67573 | JGI IMG/M metagenome (GOLD analysis project Ga0075038, IMG submission 67573) | Permafrost soil microbial communities from the Arctic, to analyse light accelerated degradation of dissolved organic matter (DOM) -... | ecosystem: Environmental > Terrestrial > Soil >... | reverse complement strand
GTGAAAGTGGTGTTGAAGCGCGATAACGCGCATTAATAAGCACCAGCCGGCTGGGCGCACGCAACGGTGTGTCCGCGTGGACGGGCGCATGGTATTGTTATAAGATGCTGTTGCTATCTTTCAAAGAAGATTAATTTTAAATTAAGCTTTTTTGAGTACAATCAAAGATGCTGTTTGTTGTTGCCTTGTTAATTCAGGAGCTGAGGATTGTGGGCCGCGCCCGCGCAGCGCGACAGTCACGTCGCCGGTGTGCCGACCCGGCGACCGGTAAAGCGATATATGCCACTTTAAGGTTATTGACCAATGAAAATAAATAAAAAAGTTGCTGGTAAGCAGGCTGTTTGCGCTGCGATGATTTTGCTGGCCGCCGGATTGACGGCCTGTGGCAGCAAGGACAAGAAGCCAGGACAGGCGCTGGCCAGCGTGAATGGCGAAGAAATCACCGTCCTGCAATTGAACGAAGAGATGCAGCGATCCGGCGTCCAGGCGGCCCAGCAGGACGCCGCCCGCAAGCAGCTGCTAGAGGCACTTATTGATCGCCAGCTGCTGGAAAATGAAGCCGTCAAGGAAAAAGTCGACCGCGACCCGCAGGTGTTGCAGGCCATCGAACGCGCCAAGGCCCTGATCGTGGCACAGGCTTACATGCAAAAACGCGTCGGTGCGATGGCCAAGCCCAGTGCGCAAGAGGTGGAAACGTATTTCAAAGAGAATCCGGTCTTTTTTACCCAGCGCAAGCAGTTCGATATGTTGGAACTGGTAGTCGCCACGTCGGATATGAGCGAGGGCGTGAAGGCGGCCATGGATGCGGCCAAATCGCTCGACGAGGTGGCGGCCTGGCTGGACGCGCACAAGATCAAATACGCGCGCACGCAATTGTCGCGCAGCAGCGCTGAGCTGCCGCCGGAGTTGAGCGCCAAGCTGCTGTCGCTGCCGAAGGGCCAGTTGTTCATCATCAGGGAGGGCGAGCGCTCCCTGCTCATTTCGATCGCCGGCATCAAGGACAATCCGGTGACGCTGGAAACGGCGGCGCCACAAATCGAGCGTTTCCTGATGGAGAAGAAAAGCAAGGCGGCGGCCGATGCGGAATTGGCGCGCCTGCGTGCGGCTGGCAAGATCGAGTATCTGGGCGGCATGACGGCGCCGGTGAAACCGGCCAGTGCTCCTGCCGCCGCTCTTACACCTGCCGATATCGCAAATCAGCGTGGTGCGGCAGGTCTGAAATAAGATTTCTAACTAAACACAATTAGATATGGGATTTTGTATGAAACAATTATTAAAAATGCTGCTTGCGGCTTGCTTTCTTCTGGCATTGCTCCCTGCGGGCGCCGCTGATTTGCCATTGGGGCCAGGTGACCTCATTAAAATTTCGGTGTACAACAATCCCGATCTAGGATTAGAAACACGCGTAAGCGAGACGGGCAATATTACCTTTCCGTTGGTCGGTTCTTTCGACGTCGGCGGTATGCCCGTTTCCGCCGCTGAAAAGAAATTGAGCGGTTTGCTCGAAAGTGGTGGATTCATCCGGAAGGCCCAAGTCAATATCATCGTCGAGACGACTACGAGCCAACAGGTATCAGTTATAGGTCAAGTCAATCGTCCCGGGCGCTATCCTCTGGATGGCAAGCGTAGCGTGCTCGATTTCCTGGCATTGGCAGGCGGCTTCGGCCCCGACGCGGGCGACAGCGTAATCTTGGTCCATCGTCAAGGTGGCGTCACCACCAAGACCAATATCGACATCGTTAGTATGGTCCGCAATGCCGAACTGAAGTCCGACGTCGAGTTGAGCGGCAACGATGTAATTTACGTGGAACGGGCACCGCATTTTTATATTTACGGCGAAGTCCAACGTCCCGGCGTGTTTCGTCTGGACCGCGATATGACCGTGCTGCAGGCCTTGGCGGTGGGGGGAGGTCTGACACCGCGCGGAACTGAGCGAAATATTCGCATCAAGCGTCGTGATGCGGGGGGCAAAATGCAAGTCATTAGCGCTAAGCATGATGACCTGTTACAGACCGACGATGTCGTGTTTGTTCAGGAAAGCTGGTTTTAACTTGGTCGCAGCGGTCGGTCGACTGACCGGCCCGCGCAACATAGAGAGTCCGATATGAATTTTGCCCAATTTTTGCTGATTTTGCGTGCACGCAAGCGCATTCTGTTCTTGACGCTGCTCATTACGGTATCGGCGACGGTGATCGTTAGTCTGATATTACCTAAGACATATAAGGGCACCAGCTCGCTCGTATTGAATTATAAAGGCGTCGATTCGCTGACGGGCCTGACCATGCCAGGTCAGCTGTTGCCCGGCTATATGGCCACTCAAATTGATATTATCAGCAGCAAAAATGTCGCTTTACGAGTGGTCGATCAGCTCAAATTGGCTCAAAGCAGTGCTGTTATTGAGCAATTCAATAGTGATACCGATGGTAAAGGTGATGTGCGCAATTGGCTGGCGGATATCTTGCTGAAGAAGCTAGAAATCGTGCCGTCGCGCGAAAGCAGCGTCGTCGATATTACTTTCAAAGGATCGGATCCTCAGTTCGTTGCCGCCGTCGCCAACGCGTTTGCCGATGAGTACCAAAAAATTAGCATTCAGCTCAAAGTCGAGCCGATGAAAAAAGCGTCGCTCTACTTTGATACACAGTTGAAATTGTTACGTGATAACGTGGAATTATCGCAAAATAAATTATCAAAATATCAGCAAGATCACGGCATCGTTAGCGTCGACAATCGCTTAGACGTCGAATCAAACCGTCTCAACGATTTATCGGCACAACTGGTGCTGGCGCAGGGGCAGGCAATGGAGGCGCACTCGCGCCAGCTGATGGCTAGCGGAAGCAACGGTGTGGAATCGCCTGACGTCGCCTCGAATCCGTTGATCCAGAATTTGAAGGTTAATTTGGGCGCAGCCGAGGCAAAGCTGGCGGAATTGTCGCAGCGCCTTAGTGTCAATCATCCTCAGTATCAAAGTGCTAAGGCGGAGGTGGAAAAGCTGCGTGGCGATTTGCGCGATCAGCTGGCGGTCACTTCACGCAGCGTCAGCAATAACTCGGCTATTTTGCAACAGCGCGAAGAATCGGTAAGGGGCGCACTGTCGGCGCAAAAGATGAAGGTGCTCGAGTTAAACCGCACTCGTGACGAAATGAACGTTTTGAGCAAAGATGTAGAAAATGCGCAGCATGCGTTTGACGTCGCCTCACAACGCCTGTCTCAGACTCGTATTGAGGGCCAGTCAGACCAATCGGATGTGGCGGTGTTGAACCCGGCCGTAGCGCCGACCGAGCCGGCCAGCCCCAAGCTGGGATTGAATATCGCCTTGTCGGTATTCCTGGGCATTTTGCTGGGAGTTGGTTTTGCTGTATTGGCGGAGATGTTGAACCGCCGGGTTCGGTCTGAAAGTGACCTCTCTGCCTTGGCACAAGTACCGGTACTGGGGGTGATTGATTGGCACCCACCGAAACGCAAGCGTTTTGGGATTAAAAACAGCATCGCACCGAGCCGTTTGCGTATCAACTAACACAACTATGGAAAAGATGATGGATAATACGCTCTCTGCTAGCCCGATGCAGAAAATGCCGCGAGGCGGCGATTTGAGTATCGGCGGCCTTTTGTTAGAATCTGGGAAAATCACACCTGATAATGCTGAGCGTGTATTACGCATGCAAAAGGAACTTGGCATCCGTTTCGGCGAAGCGGCCATGCGTTTGGGGCTTATCACTGAGGCGGATATTCAGCAAGTGTTGGCCCGCCAGTTTGATTACCCATATCTGCAGCCTGGGGAGGCTAAGTATTCGGATAAATTGGTTGCCGCTTTTCAGCCTTTCAGCCCCCAGGTTGAAGTGCTACGAGCAGTGCGCAGTCAACTTATGCTACGTTGGTTTACACGCGGTCATAAAGCCCTAGTCGTGCTGGGGATCGAATCAGGTGATGGCGCCAGCCTGTTCGCGGCCAATCTGGCCGTCGTGTTTTCGCAATTGGGCGAGCACACTTTATTGGTCGACGCGAACTTACGTCATCCATCTCAACACGAAATTTTCGACTTAAAAAACGGCCAAGGTTTGTCCGACGTGCTTGCGGGACGCGCCCAATTTGACGTCGTGTCCAAAATCGATTCCTTTGTTTCACTGTCCGTGCTGTCAGCAGGCACGTTGGCGCCGAATCCGCAGGAGCTGCTCAGCCGCAGCAGTTTCACTGGTGTTAACGCGCAACTCGAAGCAGCGTACGATGTCGTGATCTACGATACGGCTTGTTTCGCTACCGCATCCGATGCCCTGGCCATTGCAGCCCGTTGTGGTGGTGTGCTGCTGGTTGCCCGTAAAAATAAAACCTTGCTTGACGATGTGGCCCTCGTGACGGAACAAGTCAATGCCGCTGGTGCTCAGGTAGTTGGCTCCATTCTGGTTGATTTCTAATGGCACTGCCGTCTTCCATTCGGCGAGATATGGCAGGGGTCCGTGCGGCGTTGCCAGAATGGTGGCCCGTATTGGTCGGCTTGTTGGTATTATATATCCCAACATTTTATGGCTTGATGGTCGGCGTGTGGTCTACCGAAGAGCAAGCACATGGGCCGATTATTTTGTGTTTGTCACTGTGGGTGTTATACCAAAAATGGCCACTGATGCTCGAGCGTACAAGCGGAAATGAGACTGCCGCCGCAGGCTGGGCCGTATTATTGCTCGGCATGTGCATGTACATACTTGGGCGCTCTCAGCAAATCCTATCGCTGGAAATATTATCCTTTGTCCTGACGCTGTTGTCTGTATTGCTGTTGAAGCGAGGGAGCCGTGTCGTTGCGCCGCTGTGGTTTGGATTCTTTTTCATGTTATTCATGATTCCGTTACCCGGCCAAGTGGTTAGCATGTTGACCATGCCGATGAAAATGGCTGTTTCGTATGCAACCGAGCATCTGCTATACGCACTTGGCTTTCCGATTGCCCGCAGCGGTGTGATGCTGCAAATTGGCCAATATCAATTATTGGTGGCTGACGCGTGCGCAGGCTTGCAAACCTTGCTTACGCTGGAGGCACTTGGTCTTCTCTACCTGAATATGGTGCGCCACACCGAACCATTGCGCAATATCGGTTTGGCCTTACTAATCATTCCCATCTCATTTTCCGCCAACGTAATTCGGGTAATCGTCTTATCGCTTATTACGTATTACTTTGGCGATGCCGTAGGCCAAGGTTTTTTGCACGGATTTGCGGGGATGGTGTTATTTGTTACTGCGTTAACCTTGATTCTTAGTATAGACATGTTATTGCAATGGCTGGTAAAGATTCGTGCCGCTAGATCAATGCAAAAGGACCGGGTGACGACGTGAAAAAAACAATAGTAATTAGTTTGCTAATTGGCGCTGTAATGGTGTCGGCTGCTGGTGCTACGAAGATCCTGACCCCTACAGTGAAAATGGCTGATTTACAGGATAAATTAAATCTTGCGACGGCCATCCCTGAGCAGTTTGATGAGTGGAAGGTCGATACATCAATTATTCCGTTACAAGTGGATCCGGATGTACAGGCTAAACTTGACAAAATTTATAATCAAACTTTGTCGCGTACCTACGTTAATACTCGCGGAGAACGTATCATGTTGTCGATCGCTTATGGTGGTGACCAGAGCGACAATATGGGCGTACACAAGCCTGAAGTATGTTATGGAGCACAAGGTTTTGAGGTGACCAAAAATATCGGCACTACCTTAGCCACTGATTTTGGTACCTTGCCGGTTAGGCGCTTGCGTGCCGTAAATGGCAGCCGGATTGAGCCGATTACTTATTGGATTACGATCGGTAAGAGTATCGTTGCCTCGCAAGGAAGTCAGCGTCTCGCGTTGCTTCGCTATGGTTTAAGCGGTACCGTTGCAGATGGCATGCTGGTGCGGGTATCGTCGATCGATTCCAACGATGAAGCAGCCTACACTCTGCAACAACGATTCGTAAATTCCATGCTACACGCTATCAGTGAAAAAGCGCGTATTCGATTGATCGGCGTATTTAGCGCCTGAGGTACGGTGGGAAATGGTAAATGAAAATAGCTTTTGTCGATAAATTTAGGCGGAAGACCCCGCAAGCGGTCGAGTTTCGCCGAGCAAGGTTGACGCGTAAAGGCGGCGATTCCTGGCTGTTAATGGTGGCGTTCGGATTAATCGCCTTATTCCTTGGTATGGTGGGTGGATTAGGTTCGCCGGTGATATTGCTCGTGATCGGGAGCGCCATCTTTTCACTTATGCTTCTTTTCCTAGTGAATTTTTATACGTTGTTTTGGATTTTAGCAATTGTAACTTTTATCGTCCAGGGGAGTGCCGTTTATTTCCTAGGGATTAATTCGGCAACCTGGATTGCTGTTGGTATGGCAATAATGTTTTTTTTCCGCATAGTCTTAGAACTTGCCCTGCGGTCTATTCCAGCCGCCGATCTGAAGCCCTCTGGCGTGCGTGGAACAGCAGTCATCGTGACAGCTACTCTCTTTATAGTTTGTTTCTTGGCTAGTATCGTGCTGAACCACTTGCCGGTGGCGCAAATTTTGGCAGCTGGCAAAGCAGCTTTGCCAATGTACGGCTTGCTGTTTTCGCTGTTCTGGATAAGGTGGGATGAAGCTGTTTTGCTGAAATTCTGGAAGTTCGCCATTTGGATTATGATTCTTGAGGTGCCGGTCGTCTTGTTACAACACTTTGCTTACGGCTCCAACGGCAAATTCGATTCGGTCGTCGGTACCTTCGGTGGTACACCAGGATCTGGCGGCAATAGTGCCTTCTTAGTATTGTTTACTATTCTTGCGATCACTTACGCAACGGCGCGTTGGGACAAAGGTTTGATGTCAATGAGGATGGTAGTTGCCATTTTCATGTGTGGCTTTGCTATTATTTTACTGGGTGAAGTTAAGGCCGCCTTCATATGGTTGCCGTTATCGATGTTTTGGGTGCTTAGAAGAAGAATTTTAAAAAATGTATTGGGTTTTTTGGCTTTTGCGATTTTCATTTCCATGTTTATGTTGGTGACTTATGAAGTTTATAATGCGCTTTATTGGAATAATGCTGTCGATAAAGTGAATTCTTTATCCGGGAAATTTCAGCAAGGTGGAGGATATTTCTTTGATCCTAATAACGTCGACTATCGAACTGGTGAAATAAGCCGGGGGGCATCAGTTGCAATTTGGTTCCGCGATTTAAATGCAACTATGCCTAAACGCCTTTTAGGATTTGGGCCAGGCGCGAGTCGACCTGCCGGCTTAGTCGGCACTGCCGGAGTGGTGGCCAAGCGATATGCGCCGCTGCATCTGAATGCAAGCGCATTGGCAATATTGCTTTGGGATACGGGAATTCTCGGCGCCATAGCCTTCACAGGGATATTGCTTTCGGCTACAGGGACGGTATTTTTGTACCTGCGGCGACCACAGGAAAATCTAGAACGCACGGTCATTATGGAAACTAGTTTCCCGATCTTATTGATATTTATTTCTTTGATTATATATAACCGAGCAGTAATGGAAGAGCCCACCACAGAGCTGCTATTAATGTTTTGTTTGGGGAATATCGTTCAATTTTGTCGATTCAATAGTATATTGGAGTCGATGCGTCCAAACGAGGCGACTAATGGAAATGTGAAAAAAGATGAACTATTGGCATTTTCTTAAATAAAATTATTTTTTTAACACCGTAAACGTTGATTTTGCTGACTCTGCGATGAAAAGCTACGCCGCCATACCATTGAAACAAAAAATAAGTTGCCATGCGGAATTTGTAGGGCTATCCTTTGCAGATACTTGTCGCACCTTATGAACCATTGATGGCTGTGTGCGGGCATCTGACATTGTCCGATGCCTTGGTCTCCTGATCGATTGGTTCTATTAACTTTCTGGAGAAATAGTATGAGTCAGTGCTCTTCAATACCAATCAGGTTGCTCGTCGCTGTCGCATCGGCTACTACTTTATGCTCCTTGCCTTGCATGGCACAAGCAACCGCCGCTGTCTCCGATTGGTCGGTCTCATCCGAACTGGCGGCTGTGCAGCCGGCGCCTATGAACGGCCTGGTGCAAGCGCAGAACCCTCCGAGTTTTACCTGGTCCCGCTATCCGACCGGGCCGGCCTCCTACACGCTTGAAATCCAGCGTGGTACCGATCCAGCTATTACCTATGTGTCTGATCGGAACTGGTTTCTTCCGTCCAAAAAATTACTAGCAGGAAATTATCGCTGGCATGTGCGCCCGACCAATATGCCGACGGGCTGGTCGCCGTACCGTACCTTTACGATAGATTCGACCGCAGTCACGTTTGAAGTGCCCGAAAATGATACCTTGAGCGCCACAGTATTAGCCCACGGCCGGTCGCGTTCCTTGCCGGCGGCGTTTTCGGTATACAGTGCTTGGACCCCGGCTATGATCGCGGAGCGTGGGGCAACTTATAAACGGCTGGTTGATGATGTTGTTGGCCATACGCCGGCGAAAGCCCTATCCGATGCCGACTGGCCGCTTTTGACCACGGTTAGCTCCCCTGCATTGGATGCGCAAAACACCGATATTCGGAATCGCATCAATTTAATCGGCCATCAGGCCCAAGCCGCAGCTTTGTTATATCGCTTGAGCGGTAACAAAATCTATCTGACGGAAGCGCTGACGCGAGGCGATCAATTGGCAGCGCTCTCGCCGAATGGGGCGACCAGCTATGTCTATCAAGATCAGGCCACGCGCGAGATTGCACTGGCGTTGGCAAAAACCGTGGATTTATTGCCAAGTGCGCAGGATTTAAGCGCGCCGCGCCGCGCCGCTTGGCTGAATATCGTCAATATCCGCACCGCTGCGATCTTCGCGGATTTGTCGGGGTCGAACGGCCGTCTAGATCAATATCCTTATGATTCGCACGGCTCTACCGCGTTGGGCTTCGTTGCGGAAATCGCAGCTTTGACGCTGGGCGATATTCCAGCAGCCCAGACGTGGTTTAACTATACCGTGCGTGATTTCTTCAGCTCTACCTCGGTGTGGAGTGGTCCGGAAGGCGGATTTTCCAACGGGACGGGCTATGGAGCGGTGTCGATCGACTACTTCATGGAAACTTGGGGGACCTTGGCTCAGGCCACCGGTGTCAATATGTTTCAAAAGCCTTGGGCCAATGGATTCTTGAATTTCTTTGCTGAATTCATTCCGCCTGGTGCGAAAACCCATATTTTTGGTGATGGCCATGAAAGCGCACCAGATACCAATTTCTTGAAAGCATATGCATCACGCTTGTCCACTCCTGCGGCGAAATGGTACTACAACAACTTGGTCGGTAATGAAGATGATTTGACCATGTTGGCAGCACCGTCGCCGCTACCCGTGAATGCGGTAGCGAATGCTGTCCCGCCGGCAAATTTTGCGGCGTTCCCGGGTATCGGCTGGGTTGCCATCCATAGCAATCTGGGTGATATGACTAATCGTTCCTCGCTGTTTTTTAAATCGAGTCCATACGGTGGCTATAATCACAGCCATGCGGATCAAAATGGGATTTTATTGAATAGCGGCAATGTTCCCTTGCTGGTTGAGGCGGGATATTATGATTCCTATGGTTCTACGCTGTGGTTTAACTGGTATCGCGCCACAAAGTCGCACAACGCCATTACCTATGACGGCGGGGCGGGCATTGATCCCACAGGTAACGACATCAATCTCGCCCGCCGCGGTTCAATCTCGGCATTTAAGCCTGCGACGGCCAGCGCTAACTATGACTATGCCGAAGGCGACGCGAGTGCCGCCTATGCTGGCGTGTTGACCACGGCACTGCGTAAGATTTGGTATCCTAGAAATGGCCAAAATGTGTATGTGATTTTGGATACTTTAGCAGCACCGGCGGCCCATGTGTTTGAATGGAATATGCATGCCTTGGTACCGATCGCAACGAATGCCGATGGCAGTGTTCGTATTGTGAATGGAAACCAAACCGTGTGTATTCGTTCGCTGACGCCGACCGCGAAATTCACACCGCTGATTTACCCTTATGTTCGCCCCGGTGTGCCTGAGTATCATGGCGCATTTAAGCAACCGTCTTCCAAAAAAGCCGAGTTCTTGATGCTACTCGATGTTGGATGTAAGAATCCGAGCGTGTCGTTAGTGACCAATAGTACCTCTCGGTCGTTGACAGTCGGTGGGCAACTCATGACTTTGCCTCTACCATAATTAGCAGCCTCGATTTCAAAACACCGCTACGGCGGTGTTTTTTTTTAAGGTGGCTTCGAGGTGCATCTATCGTGCTCAAGTTGTCGTTCAATTAATATATAATGTCGGCGGGCTGGTGATATAACTTTTTTGAGGGACTGTGAATGTTGCACGTGCTTTTGTCTCAACCGGATAGCTATCACGATGTGGTCGAACATTTCTCGGCCGTTGGCGCCCGTGTCACTCTTGTTGGACCTGCGGGGAGCAAAGCCGCGATGCCGGGCAAGCGTGCGATTCTACAAGGCATGTTTTCTCCAAACTTGCTACGGGCCCGCAAACTGTGGACTGAGCTTGATCGTGTTCTGGTGGTTGGGTGGCAGGCGATTCCCATCTTACTGCTGATACGTTTAGGCTTGCTGCGCCGGCCCGCGAAGCTCTTGGTCATGGCATGCTTTATTCATGGCAAGCGTACGCGGTCTATTGTAAATAGTGTGTGGCGGTTTCTGCGCTTCCCCGGTTTGGGGTTTATCACATTTTCATTGGGCGAGACGCGTAATCTGACCGATGCCGTTGGGATCAACCCGACTATGGTGCACTTTCACCTATGGCGTCAGCAGCTGGGCGGGCAGGTGTCCCCCGACCAAATCGTCGATGAGGGCTATATCTTTACCGGTGGCTTTTCAAACCGCGATTACAATTTGTTGTTGAGTGCGACAAATGGCATTGGCGTGCCCGTAGTGATAGTGGCATCGCAACGTAACGACATTGATCCGCTACTTAACCCCGCCATCACGGTCCACCGTGATTTGCCAGAAACAGAATTCGAGGTTCTGCTAGCCAAAAGTAAGCTGGTAGCCATGCCACTCAAAAGTAGCGGCGAAGCGTGCGGCCAGAGCGTGTTACTGCGCGTGCTGCGGAATGGGAAGCCGCTAGTCGCTACGCGCCATGAGGCAATCGAAGCCTATCTTGGCCGTGATTATCCGGGCTTTGTCGCCTATGATGACCCGGCGGCGATGCGCCAAGCCATCGAACGAGTGCTGAGTGATGTGGATTATCGCCGTACGCTGGTGACTGCGATTCGTCAAGCGGGGTTACGCCTGTTGCAGCAGGCTACGCCAGGGCAAGAGGTGGAGCAATTTTTGCTGGCCTAACCTTGATGCGTAGCTCCATTTTTCACAACTCGCAGTCCCTATGTCGCCGTCGTGAGCGCTGGTCGGCGATGGCGGCGTGCCGGGGTGCCGTTTATCTCCGCATTTCGCATTTAGACCGATAATGACTAATTCTCCTTATTCCGCCGCGAACACGCGCAAAAATATTGTTGCGTTCCTGCTTGGCAAGGTTCCTACCGCCTTGCTGACTGCGAGTATTTTGGCGCTTTCGGCGCGGACACTTAATCCAACCGAGTTCGGCCGCTATGTGCTGGTGATGGCGATGTTGGAGCTCACAATGGGCATGTCGAGTTTTGGCCTTGACTGGATACTGCTTCGCTATGCGCCGGTCTATCGCAACCATGGCGACCGCTCGGCGCTTACCCGTCTTCTCACTGGCATCGTATTGCTTCGTATCACTGTCCTGGTGTTGACCGGCGGCTTGTTATTTGCATTCACCCAAGAGTTACAAGCCCACGGCTGGAGTTTGCCGAGTGACCTTTTCTGGCCATTTTTCGCCTTGCTCGTGGTCGAGGGCGCTATGCGCATTTTTCGCGACAATGCGCTGGAGGCATTGGCCCTGCAGGCACGTCTGCA
>Ga0075038_10005046_pt1 | contig 11889 bp, 6 predicted proteins | sample OrgsoiRN2013_055_FD_67573 | JGI IMG/M metagenome (GOLD analysis project Ga0075038, IMG submission 67573) | Permafrost soil microbial communities from the Arctic, to analyse light accelerated degradation of dissolved organic matter (DOM) -... | ecosystem: Environmental > Terrestrial > Soil >... | reverse complement strand
CGGCATTTGGCGTGGCGATTTTCGGTGCGCTTATGACGGGAAACGGCGACCTCAGACACAGCATCAATTTTGCCGTCAGCCTCGCCATCGGGCTTTCCTTACTGGCTGCCCTGTGCTGGGTCCTGGCGCTCAAAGGTTATGCGCAACCGCGCGTGACAAAACCGCCGGCATGAGAATTTGACCACAATTGCAAACTGAACGGAGTAGAGCCGGTTAAAGGGAAAGCGGACCAATGGGGTCGAATTGGCCGTTTTTTTACAACCTCACCGGCTTCACATGCCATATCTCATCGGCATATTCCTGAATCGTTCGGTCAACTGAAAAATAACCCATACTGGCAATATTCAATACCGCCCGGCGGGTCCACTCATCCGGTTGCTGGTAAAGCTTGTCCACCTGTTCCTGTGTGTCAACATAGCTGCGATAATCCGCCAGCAGTTGATAATGATCACCAAAATTCACCAGGGTATCGAACAAATTACGATAGCGATTCGGGTCCGCCGGGCTAAATACGCCGCTGGCAATTTGCGTCAACACCTGGTTAAGCTCGGCGTCTTCGTCAAAATAACGCCGGGGGTTATATCCGTCACGGCGCAGGGCTTCCACCTGTTCGGAGGTATTACCGAAAATAAACATATTCTCGATCCCCATACGGTCCCCCATTTCAATATTAGCGCCATCTAGGGTGCCAATGGTCAGGGCGCCGTTCAGAGCGAACTTCATATTGCTGGTGCCCGACGCCTCGGTGCCCGCCAAAGAGATTTGTTCCGACAGGTCCGCCGCCGGAATGATCAGCTGTGCCAGGCTGACGCTGTAATTGGGGATAAAAACCACTTTCAACCGGTTCTTTACCAGAGGATCGTTATTGATTACCGTCGCCACATCATTAATTAAATGAATGATTTGTTTGGCCATATTGTAAGCCGAGGCGGCTTTGCCGGCAAAAATAGCCACTCTTGGCACCCAAACTTCGTCCGGGTCTTGTCGGATACGGTTATAGCGGGTGATGATATGCAATACATTCATCAATTGGCGTTTGTATTCATGGATGCGTTTAATTTGCACATCAAACAATGCCGCCGGATCAACGACCACGTTTAATTCGGTAGCCATATAAACGGCCAGCGCTTTTTTATTTTCTAGCTTAGCTTTGCGAACGTCCTGAATAAACGTCGGGAAATCAATTTGCGCTTTTATTTCTAACAACTCGCTCAAATCGGTACGCCAGGTTTGCCCAATAGTCTTATCCAGCACCGCCGACAGCGGACGGTTGGCCAGCGCCAACCAGCGGCGGGGGGTGACACCGTTGGTTTTATTGCAAAACCGATCCGGAAAGATACGGACGAAATCGGCAAACAGCGATTGCACCATCAGATCGGAATGCAATTGTGACACGCCATTGACTTTATGGCTGGCAATCACCGCCAGCCAAGCCATACGCACCACTCGGCCATTTCGTTCGTCAATAATCGACACCCGGGATAGCAGATCACTGTCGTCGGGAATCTTCTCTTGTACCCCAGTGAGAAAATATTCATTAATTTCAAAAATGATTTTCAGCTGGCGCGGCAGAATTTTGCCCAGCATATCCACCGGCCAGGTTTCCAACGCCTCGCTCATCAGAGTATGGTTGGTATAGGAGAAGACTTGTCCCACCACGGCCCAGGCCTGTAGCCAGCTGAATTTATGCTCATCAATCAGCAAACGCATTAATTCCGGTATCGACAGCACCGGGTGGGTATCGTTAAGATGGATGGCGATTTTATCCGCCAGATTATCAAAGGTCTGATGCATCTGCCAATGACGGGCCAGAATATCCTGCATGGTGGCGGAGACTAAAAAGTATTCCTGGCGCAGGCGCAATTCGCGGCCTGAATAAGTGGAGTCATCCGGATACAGTACCCGGGAAACGTTTTCTGAATAGTTTTTATCCTCTACGGCGGCGAAATAGTCCCCTTGGTTAAATTTTCCAAGATTGATTTCGTTGCTGGCCTGGGCACTCCACAAACGTAAGGTATTGGTAGCATCGGTATCAAAGCCGGGAATAATCTGATCGTAGGCGCAGGCCAGGACCTCTTCGGTTTCCACCCAGCGGGTTTTGGTACCCTCCTGCTGCACCCGACCGCCAAAACGGACTTTATAGCGGGTCGAGTGACGGGGAAATTCCCAAGGGTTGCCATATTCCAGCCAATAATCCGGTGATTCCGCCTGCTGGCCGTCAACGATGCTCTGTTTGAACATCCCGTACTCATAACGGATGCCGTAGCCCCGCCCCGGTAGCGCCAGGGTCGCCATGGAATCAAGGAAACAGGCGGCCAGCCGACCAAGCCCACCATTACCCAGTCCCGGGTCATTCTCCTCCTGCAACAGATCGTCGAGTTCAAACCCCATATCGGCCAAAGCCGCCTGGGTATCCTCGTAAATGCCCATGGCCAGCAGTGCATTGGATAGCGTACGGCCGAGCAAAAATTCCATCGACAAATAATAGACTTGACGCACGTCCTGCGATAACTGGGCACGGTTGGAACGCAGCCAACGTTCCACCATCCGATCCCGCACCGCCAGCAGCGTTGCGTTCAGCCACTCATGTTTATTGGCGATGGAAGGATCTTTGCCGATGGTGAACATCAGCTTATAGGCGATAGAGTGTTTCAGCGCTTCAACGCTGAGCGTCGGGGATACATAAATAAAAGGAGAGTTCATGGCATTCATTTCCAATCAGTGAGTTGCTACAACCGTTGATAAAGCGACTGATAAGCCCGCGCCGCAACATGCCAGCTAAAATCCAACCCCATCGACTGGCGCTGTACATAGCGCCAAAGTGCGGGTCTTGACCATAACACAAACGCCCGTCGAATGGCCCGCAGCAGCGCGCTGGCGGTGGCATCCTCGAACACAAATCCGCTGGCGATGCCGTCGGAGAGATTTTCCAGCGAACTGTCGGTCACCGTATCCGCCAGCCCACCGGTACGGCGCACCAGTGGCAGCGTGCCGTATTTCAGCCCGTATAACTGCGTCAGCCCACAGGGCTCAAAACGACTGGGCACCATAATCACATCCGCGCCGCCGATAATCCGATGAGAAAACGCTTCGTGATAACCCAGCTGTACCCCAACCTGACTGGGGTATTCCGCCGCCGCCGCCAAAAATCCTTGCTGCAGGTTGGCATCACCCGCCCCCAGCACGGTAAGCTGGCCGCCCTGTTCCAATAATTCTGGCAATACTTCCAATACCAAATCCAGACCTTTCTGGCTGGTTAGCCGGCTGACCACCGCGAACAGCGGCACTTTCTCATCCACCGTCAACCCCATCGCGGTCTGCAAGTGGCGTTTGTTGTTTAATTTAGCCTCCAATACGTCGCGGTTATAACGGGTGGACAGCATGGCGTCGTTGGTGGGATTCCAAATAGCGTCATCCACGCCATTAAGAATACCGGTCAAACGGCCCTGGGACTCCAATGACGCCAGCAAGCCTTCCATACCATAGCCGTAGGCCGGCTGGGTAATTTCCCGCGCATAGGTGGGACTGACGGTAGTAACATGATCGGCATAAAACAGCCCGGCCTTTAGATAAGAAATCTGGCCGAAAAATTCCAGCCCATAAGTCTGGTAAAAATCGGCTGGCAGCCCTAACTCCGGCATATGCTGGGCAGAAAACAACCCCTGAAAGGCCAGATTATGTACGGTAAACACCGACTTGGCCGGTCGCCCTTTGGCCGCCAGGTACGCACAGGTCATTCCGGCATGCCAGTCGTGGGCCTGAACAATATCAGGCCGCCATGAGGCATCCAGACCCGTGGCCATTTCACTACCTACCCATCCCAGCAAGGCGAAGCGCAGATAGTTATCTATATAGGCATATTGATCCTGATCATGGTAGGGGCTACCGGGCCGATCATAAAGATCAGGCGCATCGATAAGATAAATGCCCACACCGTTGAAACGACCATAGAGCAGCGTCACACGACGTGAAAACACCTCAAATTGGTTTACGATGTGGGTAATGGGGATCCCCTTGCGTAGATCGGGAAAAGCCGGCAATAAAACCCGGACATCATCCCCCTCGATAATTTGCGCCGCGGGCAATGCCCCGACCACATCTGCCAGTCCCCCGGTTTTCAACAAGGGGAACAGTTCAGAACATACATGTAAAACCTGCATCATCGCTCCCGTTTAGGCTTATTCGTTTTCAACGACCTTTCACGCTTCAGGTCATCCTATTTAATGTTGGCCAGCATTTTTCTGGTGACCAAGACGATCCCCTCTTCAGAGCAATAAAATCGTCGTTGGTCGTCTTCAGCATTTTCGCCAATCACCATCCCTTCAGGAATCGAACAGGCGCGATCGATAATGCAGTGCCGTAACCGGCAAGAGCGTCCCACGACCACGTCCGGCAGAATGACCGCTTCATCCAGAGTACAAAACGAGTTAACACGAACCCGGGGGAACAAGACCGAATGGGTAACATGCGCGCCGGAAAGGATACAACCGCCGGAAACCAGCGAATTAAGGGTGACGCCATGGTTTCCGGCTCGGTCCTGAACAAACTTGGCCGGCGGCAGAGGCTCCATATGCGTACGGATCGGCCAGTTTTGATCGTACATATCCAGTTCCGGCATGACCGAAGCCAAATCCAGATTGGCGCGCCAATAGGCATCAAGCGTGCCGACGTCACGCCAGTAAGGGGGGGCCGACTGATCTTCGGCCGACGAGACACATGACAGCGTAAAAGGATGTGCCCAGGCCTCGCCGAGGGCGGTAACCTTGGGAATAATATCTTTACCGAAATCGTGGTTGGACCCTTCGGCCAGCATATCTTCTTCCAACAGTTGGAACAGATAATCGGCATCAAACACATAGATACCCATGCTCGCCAGGGCAAGATCGGGGAAGCCCGGCATCGCCGGCGGATCCGCCGGTTTCTCGACAAAACTCAGTATCCGGTAGTGCTCGTCCACACCCATTACGCCGAAGTCGCTGGCTTCAAGACGCGGTACCGGCAGGCAGGCCACGGTGCATTTGGCGCCTTTTTCAACGTGATCGATCAGCAGACGCGAGTAATCCATTTTATAGATATGATCGCCGGCCAGGATCACGACGTATTTGGCGCGGTAGCGCCGAATGATATCGAGATTCTGCGACACCGCGTCCGCCGTGCCCTTGTACCAGTTCTCGGTGGCGAAACGCTGCTGAGCGGGCAACAAATCCACAAACTCATTCATCTCCTCGTTCAGAAATGACCAGCCACGCTGAATATGTTGTACCAGCGTATGAGACTGATATTGGGTGATCACCCCGATACGACGAATACCGGAATTGAGGCAATTGGACAGCGCAAAATCAATTATCCGAAACTTGCCACCAAAATGCACCGCGGGTTTGGCCCGTTTGGCGGTGAGATCTTTCAGGCGCGATCCTCTCCCTCCCGCCAGAATCAACGCGACAGACTGGATCGGCAATTGTCTGGCCAGCATAACCGGGTTACTTTCTTCAAATCTCACCATCGCCGACCCCTTATTATTGTTTTAGCAGCACGTTAAACGTATGAGCTTCCACGGACAGGCAGCCCATTGAAATCGATGGGTCTGGGCACCTAAACGGTTCCACCAGAACCCATCTCCCTTCAGGTAAGGTGATTTCGCCGGTTTTTGTCGTGGCGTTGATCACAAACAAATAATCTTGCGACAGACAAATTTGCAGCAGCGCTTCACCTTGCTCCCACTCCCCGGCGTTAAGCGCCTGCGCGTGGGGATTCAACCATGCCACGGTCTGCCCGTCGTCTTCGTGCCACCAGCGGTTATCGGTCAGTGCCGGAATATGCTGGCGTAGACGGATCAGGGCAGCGGTATAACGCATCAACTCGGGGTCGGCCCGGCCCCAATCCAGCCAGGTAATGTCATTATCTTGGCAATACGCGTTGTTATTGCCTTGCTGGCTATGGCCATGCTCATCGCCGGCCAGCAGCATCGGCGTGCCCTGGGACAGCAGCAGCGTCGCCAGCAAGGCACGCTGACTAACCCGCCGTCTGGCCTGGATATCAGGCCCGGCATCGAGACCCTCATAGCCATGGTTGTCGCTGTGATTGTCAAAAGCGCCATCGCGGTTATTCTCGCCGTTGGCCTGGTTATGTTTGTCGTTAAAACTCACCACATCCTGCAAGGTGAAACCATCATGGGCGGTTAACATATTGATCGAGGCGCCAGGCGGCCGCCCGTGATGATGAAACAGATCGCTAGACGCGGACAGGCGTCGGGCAAACGCCCCCGGCGAGATGGCGTTATGCAGCCAGAAACGGCGCATGTCATCGCGAAAATGGTCGTTCCATTCAGCAAACGGTGGCGGGAACCGGCCTACCTGGTACCCATCGGGGCCGATATCCCAAGGTTCGGCGATGAATTTACACGCTTTGAGCAGTGGGTCCTGGCTTATTGCAGCAAACAGCGCCGCGGCGGGATCGAAGTCCGGCGTCCGGCCAAGCACCGTGCCCAGATCGAAGCGAAAACCATCCACATGGCAGTCCTGGCGCCAAAAACGCAGGCAATCGAGCACCCAAGTAGCCACATCGGGGTCGGCAAGTTTTAGCGTATTGCCACAACCAGTCCAATTTTGATACTCACCCCGCTCGTCTAGCCAGTAGTAGGTCCGGTTGTCAATACCGCGCAGTGAAAGCGTGGGGCCGGGCAAGTCCAATTCCGCAGTGTGATTGAACACCACATCCAAAATCACTTCGATACCGGCCCCATGCAGACTTTTAACCATGGCACGAAATTCGTCCAAGGCCGAGAGCGCATCCTGACCGGCGGCATAGCGCGGCTCCACCGCAAAGGGGGCCAGTACGTTATATCCCCAGTAATTACGCAAACCCTGGCGCTGCAAACGAGGTTCGTCCGCATGATGTTGTACCGGCAATAGCTCGATGGCAGTGATGCCGAGGGTGGTGAGATAATCGATCATTACCGGATGGGCCAGACCGGCGTAAGTCCCGCGCAGCGGTGCCGGAATTGACGGATGCAGTTGGGTGAGCCCACGCACATGGGCTTCGTAAATCACCGTATTGCCCCAGGCGGTGGCGGGATAGCAGTCCTCCTGCCAATCATAGCGCTTATCCACCACCACCGATTTCGGCATCCATGGCGCGCTGTCGACATTATCGGCACCGTCAGCGTGGTCATACAGCCCGGGGGCATCGGCAACCGTTCCATCCAACGCCAGCGCATAGGGATCGATAACCAATTTGGCCGGGTTATAGCGATGTCCCTGCGCCGGTTCAAACGGGCCGTGCAGACGATAGCCATACCGCAGGCCCGGCCCGGCGTCGGGCAAGTATCCATACCATCGATTTCCGCTGTGGCCGCCCAACTCAAGCCGACGCTCGTTCCCCCGCGCGTCAAACAGGCATAGCACCACCCGCTCGGCATGGGCGGAAAACAGGCTAAAGTTAACCCCATGGCCATCAAAACTGGCCCCCAAAGGCCCAGGAGAACCGCCGGACAAGATCTCCATTAATTCTCCCGTACCAGGAAAATCGTCGCCAGCGGCGGCAGGGTCAATAACAATGAATGTTCACGGTGGTGGCTGGCGATATTTTCACTGTGCAATTCGCCGACATTGCCCATATTACTGCCGTTGTAATAATGGGAATCCGTATTGAGCACTTCACGCCAGCGGCCTGGCGAGGGAATGCCAATGCGGTATCCGTGGCGCGGCACCGGGGTAAAATTGCTCACGACCATGATTTCCCCACCGTTAGCGTCGCGGCGCAGGAAGGCAAAAACCGAATTTTCGCTGTCATCGGCCACCAGCCATTCAAACCCGTTATAACGGTAATCCACTTCATACAGCGGCGGATGCTGGCGATAACACTGGTTAAGATCACGGACCAGACGCTGTACGCCGCTGTGCATACTGTTGGGATCGTCGAGCAGATGCCAATCCAGGCTGACATCGTGATTCCATTCGCGCTGTTGGGCAAACTCATTGCCCATAAACAGCAGTTTTTTGCCAGGATGTCCCCACATAAACCCGTAATATGCGCGAACATTGGCAAACTTCTGCCACATGTCGCCGGGCATGCGGTTGAGCATGGAATGCTTGCCATGCACCACCTCGTCATGAGACAGCGGCAGCACAAAGTTTTCACTGTAGGCATAGACCATGCTAAAGGTCATATTGTTGTGATGGTATTTCCGATATACCGGATCGAGCTGCATATAGTTGAGCGTGTCATTCATCCAACCCATATTCCATTTGTAATGGAAACCCAGGCCGCCATTTTCCGGCGGCGCGGTGACGCCGGGAAACGAGGTGGATTCTTCAGCCAGGGTAATGGCACCCTCGCGCTGGGTACCGATGGTGTGATTGGTGTAGCGCAAAAAGGCGATAGCTTCGAGGTTTTCATTACCGCCATATTGGTTGGGTACCCATTGTCCAGCCGGACGGCTGTAATCACGGTAAATCATGGAAGCCACTGCATCTACCCGTAAGCCATCAATACCGTAGCGCTCCAACCAGAACAACGCGTTGCCCGCCAGAAAATTACGCACCTCGTTGCGGCCATAATTATAAATCAGCGTATTCCAATCTTGATGTAATCCTTCACGAGGATCGGCATATTCATATAAAGATGTACCATCGAATTTCGCCAGTCCAAACTCATCGCCGGGAAAGTGACCAGGAACCCAGTCCAACAGCACGTTGATCCCGGCCCGGTGGGCGGCGTCAATTAACACCCGGAAATCTTCCGGCGTACCGAAACGGCGGGTGGGCGCGTAAATACCCAGCGGCTGGTATCCCCAACTACCGTCAAACGGATGCTCGTTGATGGGCAACAGCTCTATGTGGGTAAAACCCATATATTTGACATAGCTGACCAATTGTTCCGCCAGCTCCAGGTAGCTGAGCCAGAAATTATTCTGTGTATGGCGCCGCCATGAGCCGAGATGGACTTCATAAATCGAGATCGGTTGATTAAGACTATTGGCGAGATTTCTGCCCGGGTCACGCTCGGCGATCGGCGGCAGGCCGCGGGTCAAGGACGCGGTTTCAGGACGCATTTGCGCTTCGAATGCGTAAGGATCCGCTTTCAGCCGCGTTTGACCATGGCAGTCGATGATTTCATATTTATACAGCTGTCCTATGCCCACATCCGGTAAGAACAGTTCCCAAATGCCGTTTTCCCGGCGCTGACGCATCGGATGGCGGCGCCCGTCCCAGAAATTAAACTCGCCGACCACCGAAACCCGCTTAGCATTGGGTGCCCAAACGGCGAATCGCATGCCCCCCACACCGTCGAGTTCATCTGGATGAGCGCCTAGCCGTTCATAGGGCCGTAAATGGGTGCCCTCGGCCAGCAGCCAGCTATCAATATCTTGTAATAACGGTCCGAAACGATAGGGGTCCTCAATAATATATGTCTGCTCATGCCAGGTGACCGCGAATTGATAGGAGAACGGTTTCTTACGACGGCCTAATTGCGCGGAAAAAAAACCCCGCGCATCTTCACAGGTTAATTCTGTGATCTTGCGCCCATCTTTTTTATCAATAAGCATTACTGCGCTGGCGTCGGGTAATAACGCCCGCACGACCAAACCTTCACGGGTGACGTGCATCCCCAATAAAGAAAACGGGTCGGCATAACAACCGGCAACCAATGCGGTGATGACCTCGTGGTCGGGGAATCCTGACATGGTATTATTCCTTTGATTACTCAATGAAATATAAGTATATTTCAAAATTAAAGTGGCGTATCTTTTGTCATGTACTGCCGTTTCCACAGGCACAAATGCCCCAGAGTGGGAGCCCACCAGCGGCGGAAACAGGCAGTGTGTGCATCAATCTATGTCAGCGTTTAGTACACATTAGGCGCAATCATAGACATAGCAATATTAATCATAGACAAAGGTTTAAAAGATAGATTAATTCGTGCTAACCAAAATTTGTATTATTAAATAAACCAATGAAAAACATTAACATTCTTTAGAGTAATTATTTATTAATCATGACGGTAGGTTGAAAGGCGATACACTCAGTATATTTAAAGCATGACTAAATTTTAGTGGTGCAAAAACACGTTATCAGGAAGGGAAAAAACGTCCGGCCCGCTCACGGGCGAACCGGTCGATTGTTACAGAGAATAACCGTCATCTTTCCGGTGGCCGGTGTGTGGGACGACACCTTACGCCAACGAGAAGTATGACGGATAAATATCAGGCTAACAAACGCAGCATACGCCGCAATGGTTCCGCCGCGCCCCATAACAGTTGATCACCCACGGTAAACGCTGAAAGATATTCCGGCCCCATATTTAATTTACGCAAACGTCCCACCGGCGTTTTCAACGTGCCGGTTACCGCCGCTGGTGTCAGCTCGCGCATGGAAAGCTCACGATCGTTGGGCACCACGCTGACCCAGTCATTATGGGTGGCCAGCATCTGCTCAATTTCCGGCAAAGCGACGTTGTGTTTCAACTTGATAGTGAACGCTTGGCTATGGCAGCGCAGCGCCCCGACCCGCACGCATAATCCATCCACCGGAATAACCCGGCTGGTGTTGAGGATCTTATTGGTCTCGGCCTGACCTTTCCACTCTTCACGACTTTGGCCGTTGGCAAGTTGCTTATCAATCCAGGGGATCAGACTACCGGCCAGCGGAACGCCAAAATTATCCGTCGCCAAGGTGCCGCTGCGGGTTAGCGCGGTGACTTTACGCTCAATATCCAATATCGCCGACGCTGGATCCTGTAACTCTTTAGCCACCTCATTATGCAACTGCCCCATCTGCACCAGCAATTCACGCATATGACGCGCACCGCCACCGGAGGCAGCCTGGTAGGTGGCAACCGACACCCAGTCCACCAGGTCGTGAGCGAATAAGCCGCCCAGTGACATTAGCATCAGGCTCACGGTACAGTTCCCGCCGACAAAGGTTTTCACCCCTTGGTTCAAGCTTTGTTGGATCACCGACTGATTCACCGGGTCGAGCACAATGATAGCGTCGTCTTGCATGCGTAGCGACGATGCTGCGTCGATCCAATACCCTTGCCAGCCAATTTCCCGCAGCTTTGGATAGATTTCGTTGGTATAATCGCCGCCCTGGCAGGTGACGATAATATCCAGAGCGCTAAGCGCCTCCAGATTGTAGGCATCTTGCAACGCCCCTTGCAGCCCGTTTATTAACGGCGCCGCCTGCCCATGTTGGGAAGTTGAAAAGAATACCGGACGGATGGCGTCAAAGTCCTGTTCGGCGTTCATGCGTTGCATGAGCACCGAACCGACCATACCGCGCCAACCGATAAAACCAACGTTTTTCATGTTTACTGTCCTGCCTTGGAGGGTGACAAAGGATATTGGGCGTATCGTATCCCCATATTACTGTAGGGTATGTAACCCACCTTACAAAAAGTGGTCGAATTGCTGCAAGCGAAATTATTCGATTAAGGGAAGTTTTTAAGCAGCAACGCTAATATGCCCTAAATAATTCGCGTTACAGGCAGGCGGCAATCGAGAGAATCCCGATGAGCTTACTCAAGTAAGTGATTCGGGTGAACGAGTGCAGCCAACGCACCTGCAACGTGAAGTATGACGGGCATTTGAGTTGATTCAAGGCACAAGCCCACGAGGTAACAATGACTGAAATGATTTCGGCCACCGTTTTGCTGTTTTTAATCATGGATCCGCTGGGCAATTTACCGATTTTTATGTCGGTGTTAAAACATATTGAACCTAAACGACGACGCGCCATTGTGATACGCGAGTTGCTGATTGCCCTATTGCTGATGCTGCTGTTTTTATTCGCTGGGGAACGGATTTTAGCTGTTCTGAATTTGCGCTCGGAAACCGTGTCGATCTCTGGGGGAATTATTATGTTCCTGATCGCCATAAAAATGATTTTT
>Ga0075038_10203830_pt1 | contig 12059 bp, 11 predicted proteins | sample OrgsoiRN2013_055_FD_67573 | JGI IMG/M metagenome (GOLD analysis project Ga0075038, IMG submission 67573) | Permafrost soil microbial communities from the Arctic, to analyse light accelerated degradation of dissolved organic matter (DOM) -... | ecosystem: Environmental > Terrestrial > Soil >... | reverse complement strand
CTTTCAGCAATATCAGTAATTGCGTTAGTAGTTTCACTTATACGCAGATAGTTAAATATTAATAGATACTTATGAGTGCAGATTTCAATACAGATTATTACCCGCCCGCGCCTGCTAAACCCAAGCCCGCGGTTAATTTAAAAGCGACCCTAACGCGCTATGTTTATCATTGGCCATTATTTGTCCTTTGTATTCTGATAACCGTTAGCTGCGCGTATGTTTACACACTTTACCTAAAACCTGTGTATATTATTAATGCTAAATTATTAATAAAGGATAACGAAAGTAAAACCAAGGAAGAAATTGCCTTAAAGGAGCTATCGCAAACACAAGCCACTACTGGCGTGGAAACCGAGATGCAGGTTTTAAAATCGCGGCCAATAATTGAAAATATTATTAACCGCTTACAATTATGGGTTACCTATGAGCGTAAGGGCCGTTATTTTGAGGAAGACCTTTATTCCATATCCCCTGTAAAGTTTACTTTAGTTGGCCCTGGTACTGTTGGCCTTAATAATCAAACATTTGATGTTGTTATTGAAAATGTAGATAGGTTTTCGATAAAAAAATCAGATGGTACGGTGCAGTCGTTTGGGTTTAGGGATAAACTGAATGATGATTTTGGTTCATGGAAACTGGATACAACCAGCCACATAAAAGATTTTATTGGCCAAACTATCAGAATTTCATTACAAAACCAAAATGCACTTGTAGGTACTTATCAAAATAAAATTCTTGCTACCAACCAGGACAAAGAAGTGCCTGTGATTAGTTTGAGCATTGATGATGTAGTGGCACAAAGGGGCAAGGATATTTTAAATACCCTGGTTGAAGAATATCACCTGGCTACCACTTCAGAAAAAAGCAAAGCGCAAAAAGCTACGCTCGACTTTATTAACAGCCGTTTGGCCGTACTTTCGGGCGAGTTAGGCACTGTAGAGCAGAACGTGGAGACTTTTAAAGCCAGCCGCGGTATTAATGATGTTACCAGCGATTCAAAAGCTTATTTTGATAATTTACAAAATAACGAGGAAAAGCTTAATGACATTAATTTACAGCTGCAGATAGTTGGTGGCATTGAAAGTTATGTGAATTCCGACTCGTACGAAAACCCACCGGTAACCGTTGGTGTTAAAGATGAAACTTTAACCACCCTGGTTCAACAGTTAAGTACTTTTCAGGCCGAGCGTAACAAGTTGCTTTCTACTACGCCGGAAACAAACACACAAATTTTTGGGCCAATTAACAGGCAGATACAAAACACAAAGAGTGCGTTAAAATCGTACGTTGCGGGTATTAAGGCCAATTTAATGACCATTAAAAGGCAAATGATTGCTACTAACTCAAAGGTTGAAGGTACTTTAAAAAGTGCGCCCGGACAGGATAGGCAATTAACCAGCATTAACCGCGAACGAAGTATTAAGGAAACCCAGTACATATACCTGCTTCAGAAAAAAGAAGAGATTGGGCTTGACTATGCTTCAACCATCCCGGTTGCCAGCACTATTGAGGCAGCAAACTCTAACGGGGTTAAATCATCCCAATCAAGCATCGTATTAGCTATTGGCTTAATATTAGGTTTTGTGATACCCGGCGGCATATTATACAGCAGGGATTTACTGAGCGGTACTATTATTGGTAAAGATGAAATAACCAGTATTACCCGCGCACCTGTTATAGCTGAAATAATGCACGATCCGGAAAGCACGCCTGACGAAATACTGAACCGGTCGAGGTATGTAGTAGGCGAACAATTCAGAAACCTGCGTACAAAGCTTAATTACATTAATCAGGACCTGAAACGTGGTAAGGTTACTATGTTTACGTCAAGCATCGCTTCAGAAGGTAAAAGCTTTGTGGCCAGTAACCTGGCAATTATCCTGGCGGCATCAGGCAAAAAAACCATTATCCTTGAATTGGATATGCGTTTGCCTAAAATATCATTGCTGTTGAAGGCTAATACCAATAACCCGGGCTTAAGTGGTTTACTTGATGATAAAGCCACATTAGCGGCTGTTATTCAAAAAACAACCATCCATCCTAACCTTGACATTATTACGGCAGGCCCGGTACCGGCAAATCCGTCGGAACTGATGGATAGTGAAAATATGAAGAGCCTGATTGAAGCGCTGCAATTGAAATATGATGATATTTTAATTGATACGCCCCCAATTCACCTGGTAACTGATGCCATGATATTGGCCCCACTGGTTGATACTACCTTATATGTGGTAAGGCAAACGTATACACCGAAGGCCGAACTGGAATTTATTGCCAATACTTATGCCGAAAAGAAATTGCCAAATATGAATATTGTGTTTAACGGTATTCAAAAAATGGGCAAGTACAGCTACGGTTATAAGCATGACTATACCTACTACACCAAAATTGATAAGAAAGGTGTATCCTTTAAAGAGTTTTTAAAGAGGTTCTAATCCATAAAATATTGCCGCGCCGGCACCATAAAATGCATGGCGCGGTAATATTTATTTATGAGGTAGGAGAGAGGGTGATCATGGAATATATTATTCATGGATCATTATTGTAATTGCCATTTATAAAGCGGCAGTAGCCTGCAGCTTAACCAGCCAAATGTATTAGTGTACATTAAAAGCCATTAATATACTGGTTGAACATACAGCACAAAAAACTATTCAATCATTTATGTGACTGTCATAGCGAAGCTTTATCCGGCCGGTAATTAATGTTTATTAAATAAGCGATAGCAATAGCGCTTTATTCAAAACTATCAGAACAATGTTACCAAGATCATCAGACGTAAAATGGTATGCTATTTATACCAAACATAAATTTGAACGGAAGGTTGCACAGCAAATAAACGATATGCAAATTGAAGCCTATTGCCCCTTAAACAAAGTGGTAAGGCAATGGAGCGATAGAAAAAAAATAATTGAGGTGCCCTTATTTAACTCGTATGTTTTTGTACGCAGCACCGAACGCGAGCACGCAAAGGTGAAAGAAATTGAAGGGGTGCTTAATTATGTGTATTGGATTGGTAAGCCCGCCGTTATTAAAGACGAAGAAATTGATATTATAAAAAAATTCCTGAAAGACTATCAGAATGTTCAGGTTGAAGATATAAAAGTTAATATCAATGATAAAGTACGCATAACCGGCGGCCCATTGCTATTTAAAGAAGGCATTGTAACCGAAATACACAACAAAACTGTTAAAGTATATTTGCCCACTTTGGGTTTGCAAATGCAGGCACAGGTTGAAAAAGCACACGTTGAATTGGTTAAACACCAGTTTTAGGCGTATAACCGTTCCTGAACAGACATAAATGAGAGCATTAATACGCCGTACCTACCTCAATATCAACTTCACCAAACTATTGGAATGGGGTAAACTGGTTACCCTTGTTGGTTCGGCCCAGGTAATTGTACAGGGCTTAGGTTTTATAAGCGGCATATTAATACTGCGCAGGCTGCCAACAAATGAATATGCCCTGTACACATTGGCAAACACCATATTGGGGGCCATGACTGTACTGGCAGATGGTGGTATAGCCATTGGGGTAATGTCTCAGGGCGGGAAAGTATGGCAGGAAAAGAAGCTATTGGGCGCGGTAATTTCTACCGGCTTGGTATTACGCAGAAAGTTTGCCATAGGCAGCCTTATTGTAGCTATGCCGATACTGATTGTACTGCTCAGGCGCCACGATGCCACCTGGTTGATGACGGGTTTAATCATCCTGTCAATTATCCCGGCCTTTACCATGGCCTTATCGGGCGAGTTGTTAGAGATAGCGCCAAAGCTTAACCAGGATATCCCGCCGCTTCAAAAAATTTCGGTTGCCTTTAACGTACAGCGCCTGGCGTTGTTAACGCTCACATTATTCATATTTCCGTGGGCCTTTGTGGCAGTTTTGGCAGCAGGTATCCCGCAGTTTTGGGTGAACTTACGGTTACGGAAAGTTACCGCCCGGTATGCAGACAGGGAGCAGAAGCCTGACCCTGTGGTACAAAAAGTAATATTAAGCCAGGTAAAGCGCCTGCTTCCGGGTTCAATTTATTTTTGTTTATCGGGGCAAATTACCATTTGGCTTATCTCCATTTTTGGTACAACCAAAGCAGTAGCCCAGGTAGGGGCGTTAGGCCGGCTATCAATGATGCTTACTGTGGTAAGCATTTTATTCGGCACCTTGGTATACCCGCGCTTTGCCAGGTTGCCTAAAATTTCAAAAGTTGTTTTAGGTAAATATGTACAGATATTAATTGGCCTGTTTGCTTTATGCGGGGCTATTGTGGGCTTAGTTGCCTTATTCCCCTCGCAGGTATTATGGATTTTGGGCAAAAGTTATTCCGACCTGCAAAGTGAAATAGTTTTAAGCGTAACGGGCAGTTGCCTGGCCTTAATTGCTGGTATAGTATATAGTTTATATGCTAACAGGGGCTGGGCCATGAACCCTATATTCATCATCCCCTTTAACATAGGTGTTATTGTTTTAGGTGCGCTTATTTTAGATATATCAACATTACGGGGTATTTTTACGTTTAACATTTTTGTATCAACCATTGAAATAATAGTAACTGTGGGATACACCCTGATAAAAATTTTCAGGCTTAAAGAAGCCTGAGATAATTAGTATCAATACTGTGAAGTTATTCTATAAAATATATTTTGCCATTCATAGGCGTATCCAAAAGGAAAAGGATAGACGGGTAAAAAGTAATTTGAAATACTGCGGGGCCGATGTTTTTATTGATTCATCATGCCATATCATCGTTCCGCAAAATATGGAACTGGGCGACCATAGCTCCATATCGTCGTATACCACTATTTATGCTACATTTGGCGTTAAAATTGGGAAGAATTGTTTAATATCAAGCAATTGCGGTATCTCATCCTATAACCATATTCAAAACTCGCCTAACCGGCGCGATGATGAATGGAGGGATAAAGAGTTTTCAAAGCCGGTAACCATTGGCGATAATGTGTGGATAGGCATGAACGCCTGCATATTACCCGGTGTAACTATTGGTAATAACAGTATAATAGGTTCTGGCAGTGTGGTTACTAAAAACGTGCCGGAAAATGAAATATGGGTAGGTAACCCTGCCCGGTTTGTAAAAAAATTAAGCTAAAATATCGGCTTCATGATTAATATATCAGTAATAATTCCAACCTGTAACCGGAATGATTTGCTAAGTGAATGTTTAGATAGGGTTAACCCTCAAAGCCAGTTGGCAGGTAACTTTACGTATGAGGTTATTGTAACCGATGACGGGAAAGAGGGCAGCAATGCCGAAGAGTTGATTAAAACTAAATATAATTGGGCACGCTGGACAAAAGGCCCGGCAAAAGGCCCGGCATCAAACAGAAACAATGGTGCAAGCCTGGCAACGGGTAACTGGCTGGTATTTTTGGATGATGATTGCCTGCCCGATCTGGATCTGTTGGCCGGGTACTGTAAACTAATTGCTGATGATAACTCCATTGATGTAATGGAGGGTGTTATTTACAGTGACGAGCAAATGAAACCTTTTTATATTGCCCCGGTAAATTTAACCGGTGGCTATTTATGGTCGTGCAATTTTGCTGTAAAGAAAGCGGTTTATGATGCGGTAGGAGGGTTTGATAAAAACTTCAGGTACCCGCACATGGAAGACGGCGATTTGAACGACCGTTTAAAAACCGCAGGTTACACCATTGCATTTAATAAAGACGCTAAGGTATACCATGCGCCAAGGCATGTTTCAAGCCCTAAAAAGCTGGCGTTGTACCATGAAAGCTGGATTTATTATAATGCAAAAAGAGGTATCCGTGTCCCGCTTACAAAATTGCTGGTTGATATTTGCAATGTACGTTTAAGGTATATGGTAAAATCTACAAAATGGTTATCGTCAATAAAGGCCTTGTTTTTACTTGTAAAAGAATTGTATTATACCATTCTGTACAGTAGAAACTGGGACGCGCATATTAAACAATTGCAGGAAGTATAATTATTTAATATGTCGTTAAAATCAGGCGTTAAAAAAATACTTCTGCAATTCCGGCTCAGGGGGGTGAATTATAAGAACCTGAGCAGCAATGTTTATATCGGGAAATATACGATCATAAAAGCCGATGCCGCCAGCCCTATAACATTGGGCAACCAGCTGGTAATAAACAATTATATTACCTTACTGGCCGATGGTAATGGTTTCATTTCATTTGGCAGTAACGTGTTTATAGGCGATTACTCGGTAATAAGGGCTACAAAGGCCAGTATTGAAATAGGGTCGCACACCATGTTAGCGCAGGGTGTTAAATTGATATCAACCAATCATTACTACAAATCCAAAGATATGCTGATATATGAGCAGGATATTGATACTGAAAAAAAAGGGATCAAAATAGGAGAGGATTGTTGGCTGGGTGTTGGTGCAGTTGTACTGCCTGGTGTATCCATTGGTAACGGTGTTGTGGTGGGCGCAAACGCTGTTGTAACAAAAAATGTCCCGGATTATGCCGTTGTGGTTGGTATTCCGGCAAAAATAGTGTCCTATCGAATTTAATTGTAACTAATGTTGATGGATAATAAGATAATAGTTCATGTATCGGAAGTAAATATATCTACCAACAGTGGGATGGGGCGTGTGGAGTATTATTGGAGAAATGCTTTTGAAAACGCGGGTTATACATTTATACACATCGGCCCCAACGAAGTAGGGCCGGTAAAAATGGCCGCTTTTTTTCCATACAAAGCATATAAGTACTTTAAAAGCCTTAAAATAAAACCGGCTGCCATAATAGTGCACGAGCCGCAAAGTGGGTTTTTTGTCAGGGCAGGTATCCCTTGCTTTGTTGAAAGCCACGGCGTTGAGCGCAGGTATTGGGAAGACCGTATTAATGGCAGGGCGCCAAGTTCTGATACCAATAATATACAGTTACGCACAAGGATATTCTTCCCTATCTGGAGATTGTTAAGCTGCGATATAGGGCTGAAATATGGCACTAAGTTGCTGTTAATAAACTCGGATGATAAAGCTTACGTGAAAGTTAAATATAAACGTAAGGACGAGGATATCCATGTTTTTAAAAACGGTATAAAACTGCTTGACCTTCCCGAAACCAAAAAAATGCCTGAAACATTCAGGATATTGTTTAACGGTACCTGGATTGAGCGCAAAGGCGTAAAAACATTGGTAGATGCCGCCAAAATACTTTTTAAGCAGGGTTTGAAAATCAACTACATGCTTATTGGTACCGGTAAAGATGAAGAAACCGTATTAAGCGCCTGGCCTAACGAGTTAAAGCCGTTTGTAACAGTAGTTAGCAATTTTGCCCCCGAAGATGAGGCGGAATACCTGAATAATTCGTCGCTGTTTGTTTTACCCAGCTATGCCGAAGGGCAGCCCCTTAGCCTGCTACAGGCAATGGCCGCGTCTATGTGTTGCATCACCACCAACTGCTGCGGACAAAAGGACACCATTATTGATAAAAAAACAGGCTTCCTTTTCCCCATTGGCGATCATGCAGCCTTAGCGGCATTAATAACAAATTGCTACTATAACCCGCAAATAATTCAAAAGGTAGGTTGCAGCGCAAAAGAATATATTACAGATTATACCTGGGAAAAAGTATCGGCAGATGTGGTTGACTATGTTACCCACAACTTGAAATAATAGTGGATTATTATTGAAGCGAAACATTTATACAACAAAATAATATAATAGGAGTATAAAGGTTAAAAAGTATGATAAAACTGTAATAAACTTATAAATAATTGAATTAAAGTGTTAAAAAAGTATACGTTTAATAATAACCTAATAAAAAATAGTATACCTACTTTATCAAGCAACCAAGAATATGATTGATTACGATGCCTTTAATCACGAGGTTTTTAGCCAGGTACCGGCTAATGCTATAAACATACTGGATATTGGGTGTGGCACCGGTATAATGGGCAAGGTGTTAAAAGACCAAAACCCCTTAAGAAAAGTGTATGGCCTTACTTATTCAAATACCGAACGGGAAGTAGCCATCCAGGTGCTTGATGAGGTATGGGTAGCCGATATAAATAATAGTATCCCCAATTTTAATGATAAATATGATTGCATTATACTATCGCATATACTGGAGCATACCTTTTATCCCGATAAAGTATTGAAACAGGTTTCGGGTTATTTGAAACCGGGCGGAACGGTAATAGTTGCCCTTCCTAATATTTTAATGTTCAGGCAACGCGCCAAGTTTTTATTGGGCAAATTCAAATATTCGCCCAACGGCGGTTTAATGGACGATACGCATTTCAGGTTTTTTGATTGGGAAACCGCGCAGGAAATGATTACCAGCGCCGGTTTAAAAATAACCAACAAACAATCAGCAGGTAATTTCCCATTGGGTTTTATACGCAAATTAATGTTTGGGCTGGGAGCCAAGGCCGATAAATTCGCTTTGAAAAAGTGGCCGGGTTTGTTTGGGTTCCAATTTATATTTACAGCTACAAACGCCTAATACTTTATTAAATGAATATAGTATTCAACTTGAATCATTTGGGCTTAGAAGGGTTAGGGGCTACACTTTCGTCGCTAATCAGGAATTGCTCTGATTCAAAACAGTTAAAGCTGTGGTTCTTATGCTCCCAGTTTAAAAAGCAGGATAAAGAAAACATTAAACAACTGTTAAATGCCGAAAAATTCCTGGGCGCAATTGAATTCATTGATTTTGATGCCGTTAAAATATTTGGGCACCTCCGGTCATTGCATGGCGATTGGACTGGGTATGGCAGATTACTAATCTCGCAATATATAAAAGACGATAGCGCGCTGTATTTAGACGCCGACCTGATTATTTCGCTGGATATATTAGATATAAAGAAATACGATTTTGAAGAAAATATACTCGCAGCGGTTTACGCCACAAAAGTTGGCTACGCTTTAGAGCATGCTTTTTTCACCGAAAAACTAAAATGGTCGCCTGAAACCGCTTATTTTAATTCAGGGGTAGTGTATTTTAACCTGAAAAAGTGGCGTGAACTGGACGTAAATAGCAAATGGAAAAGTTTGAGTGAACAATATCCAAACGAGTTGCTATCTATTGACCAAACTTTATTAAATGCCATTTGCGAAGGAAAGTTTAAACAACTCCCTCAGGTATTTAACAACCCCTGGTATCCTAAATTAGATATGCCTGAAGATGCTTTGAAATCTATTATCCATTTTGTAGGCTCTCCAAAACCATGGGATTATTTCGGGCGTACCATCCATAGCGGCTTTAAAACCTGGAAATCATATAACACACCCTTTTGGCAAAAAAAATACAGTAAACTCAGTCTGGAAAAAATGAAGAGGACCTGGGAGATAAAGAAATCTATATTAAAGTATTTAACCAAATAAAAATGAAGCACCCTTTAGTTTCCGTTATTATTCCAACGTACAACTATGGTTGTTACATTCGTGAAGCCATTGATAGTGTTTTGCAACAGAATTATCCGTTAGCAAAAATTGAGATTATAGTTGTGGATGACGGATCGACTGATAATACCCAGCAGGTATTGAAGGAGTTAATTGATAACGGCACCATACAATACTATTACCAGGAAAACAAAGGTAAAGCCAGCGCTACAGCTTTCGCTGTACAAAAAAGCAATGGCAAGTACATTTTTAATCTGGATGCCGACGATTATTACCTGCAAAACAAAATAGTAACCTACGTAAAAGTATTTGAGTCTGACGATAGCATTGTACATGTTGGTGCGCCAAACAAGTTTTTTTATCAGGATACTTTAAACTATGAAGTTGAAAACATACCATTATCACTATTAACCAACGCTATTGACGGTAACGACCTTTTGTTAAGCCTTTATAATAACAATATTATTTTTGGCGGCGGCTCTACTTATGCTGCCCGGGCTTCGGTAATTAAACAAATTAACATACCCGCCGGCGTTGATATGTATATTGACGAGTTTTTATTACTTGCCGTACTGCCTTTTGGTAAAAGCTTTTTTGTTAAGGAGCCATTTTCAGTATGGCGGGTGCATAAGTCAAATTTCTCTGGCCGCGCTTTGAGTAAGGAACAGTTATTGATTAACGAGGAGCGTTTATTAAAATCGTCAAACGCTACGCTTGAGTATATTAAGAATAATAATTTTAGCGACCGGCTGACCCGTATTTATCAACTGATACACAGCATCCGTAAGATCTCATTTAAGGAAACTGCGGGTAATAAAAGCTTTCTGGATATTTTTAAATATGGTTTTGATGTGTTTTTTGTAATGCAACCCGGCTGGAAGATTATCAAAAAATATAATGTATTAAATAAAATGGCCCCTACAGCAATTATTCCATTCGTTAAACGGATGAAAAAGTCGCTGCATGCCAACCATGATTTATAGCTATACGCACTGATATATGTTTTCAGCAATATGCACCCTGTTTGAGGGCGACTATCATTATGGCGTAGCTTCATTAGTTAATTCACTTATTGATCAGGGTTTCTGCGGCCCTGTTTACGCCGGGTATAAAGGCAGCCTGCCCCAATGGGCTTTAGCCGGTAAGGAAGACCAGGAGTTGAACTGGCCAGGGGCAACCACTTTAAATGTTACTGATAACCTGCAGCTGCATTTTTTACCTATCACATCCAATTATCATTTAACCAATTACAAACCCGATTTTATGATTGGGCTTTTGGCGGATGCAGCAAAAAATGCCGACGCTATGTTTTACTTTGATCCGGATATCCAGGTTATAGCAGCATGGTCGTTTTTTAACGAATGGGTAAGTTGCGGTGTGGCGCTGGCCGAGGATGTAAATTCGCCGCTCACTAATAATCACCCGCGCCGTGTAGCATGGAGGCGCTATTATAAAAATTGCGGCATAGCGCTTAGTTTCAAAAATAGTATTTATGCCAACGGTGGTTTTGTTGGTGTAAGCCGGGATAACGAAGGCTTTTTGCAGCAATGGAAAATTATGCAGGAAGAAATGGCTGCGGCTATCGGCGGGTTAGGCATATCTATATTCTCGCGGGACCTGGTGGTGCTGAATAATGAGCAGGAGCCATTTGACGCTTTTGGCCGGACAGACCAGGATGCATTAAATGCAGCGGTTGAAGCCTGGGATGGCGAATATAGTTTTATTGGCAAAGAAGCCATGGGCTTTGGCCAGGGCACTTGTATTATCCCGCACGCGCTTGGCTCGCCAAAACCCTGGCGGAAAAACATTATTGCCAACTCCCTTGCCGGGCATCCGCTACGTTTATCAGACCGCACCTTTTGGCAAAATATTAATACTAATATTATTACCCATAGCAAATCGTCGCTAAAGAAAAAACGGTTAGCTATGATGATTGCCGCTTTTATAGGCCGTTTCTACAGCCGCGGCACATTTTAACAAGCAGGTATAGCCTAATTGGGCTAATGGTTAAAACTTAAGCAATAAATATTAATGTAAACAGGGCAAACCCGCCCGGTGAATAAAAGGGTTTCCGGGATTAATGGTATGAAAATAGTTTTTGTTTGTGGTTGTGTTGAAATAAGTAAAGATGGCGTAGGCGATTATGTGCGGCGTTTTGCAGGCGAACTAACCAGACAAGGGCACGATATAGCTATAATGGCGATTAATGACGCCTATATAACAGAAGCTGTATCTGAATTTCAGGAATCGGAATATACCAATATACCGGTAATACGCCTACCGGCAACAGCATCAAAAAGCCTGCGTATTGGCTACGCTAAAAAGTGGCTGGAAGGTTTTCAGCCTGATTGGGTGAGTTTGCAGTTTGTGCCTTTTTCGTTTCATAACAAAGGCTTAACATTCGGCTTAAGCTCATTCCTGAAAAAAATATTCGGCGCTTATAAATGGCATATCATGTTCCACGAATTGTGGGTAGGCATGGCTAATGATGCACCTAAAAAATTGGTATTGTGGGGCTGGCTGCAAAAGCAGCTCATTAAATCGCTCATTAAAAAACTGAAGGCTGGGGTTTTGCACACGCAATCTCAGCTGCACATTGCCCAGTTGGCCGAATGTGGTTTTACAGCCCAATATTTACCATTATTTGGTAATATACCAGTGCTGGAAAGCAACACGCTCAGAAACCTTCACCAAACA
>Ga0075038_10204109_pt1 | contig 12267 bp, 6 predicted proteins | sample OrgsoiRN2013_055_FD_67573 | JGI IMG/M metagenome (GOLD analysis project Ga0075038, IMG submission 67573) | Permafrost soil microbial communities from the Arctic, to analyse light accelerated degradation of dissolved organic matter (DOM) -... | ecosystem: Environmental > Terrestrial > Soil >... | reverse complement strand
GCTTTGCGCTTTTCCCAGCTTGCCTGGTCGCTGTAAAGCGATGACAAGTAGGCCAGTTCTTCCTTACCATCCTCAACTGACCAGCGCGGATAATCAAACTTGCGCAGGCTGTAGACTCCCGCTTTCAACGTATAAGAAATATCAAGCGGTGTCAGGATATTATTTAAGGTCTTATCGATATTGCCCGGACGGATGCGCCAATCTGCAAAGCTCACCACCTGCCCCTTCACAAGGTTTTCATCAAACTTGATCTGCACATGAAAACGCGCCTGAACTTCTATAAGCACCTGCTTCAATGGCTTTTTCAAGCTATCGTCAGCCGATACCTGTGCCATACCTTTGCAAGCAGCAATCATCAGAAAGATTATAACACTTACTTTTTTCATGCAAATTACATATCGGATATCGGGCCACTTACCACCGGTGCGGTATAACCTGCAACTTTCGGCCATTCGCCGTTCATAATTTCTTTTAAAACCAATTTTTTAGGATCGATAACTACATGTTTGATCTTTTGCCGTCTCCAGGTATAAACAAAATGCACCAGACCATCGCTGGTTTGAATAACTGCCGGGTACGAATATTGACTGATCGGCGAATCTTCCAGGATCAGAGCTGCATACCACGTTTTACCATCTTTCGAAATTGCCACGTTAAGCGGAGTACGTGCGCCCTTAACCTCCTTACCCGGAGGCAATACATGGTTATAAACCAGCAACTGGCGGCCATCGGTTAAAGTCACGGCATCGGTACCGGAGTTATTGTTCGGCAAACTTGTTTTAGCCAGTGGCGACCACGTTAAGCCATTATCATTCGACCAGGTTTCCAGTATCGCCCTGTCGCGGCTGCGGCATAAAGCCTGCAGTTTACCGTCTTTATGGAACAGGATGCTTGGCTGAATAGCACCCATAATACCATCTGCTTTAGATAGATCACCGGTTTTTGTCCAGGTTTTGCCGTTGTCGGGGGTTAACTCAAAATGCACATTCCAACCTTTATCCTCTGTGCTGGTAGGGCAAATGAGCGTACCGTTCTTCAACAATACAGGTTTGTTTTTTATCGGACCTAAAAAGCCGGGAGGCAAAGCCCTTTGCGCCGACCAGGTGATACCACCATCGGCCGAGGTTTTCATAAAGCCTTTCCAGGTTCCCGGGCTTGGGCCGATCTTGTAAAACAAAATCAATTCGCCATGAGGCACCTGATACAATACCGGGTTCCAGGTGGGGTAACGCAGGGTATCATTTTGTATGCCATCAGCTACATTTTGTGGGGCTGTCCATTTACCATTGACATGGCGGCAAACCCAGATACAAACATCCGGATTACGCTCTTTTGTCCCGCCAAAAAAAGCGGCCACCAAACCTTTTTTGGTTTGTGCGATGGTTGAGGCGTGGCACTCCGGGAATGGCGCCTTGTCATACAAAAACTCATCTACTAAAATGCCCCGGCGCCATGGGTTTGTTTGCGAAAACGCCACATTTGCCACCTGACAAAATAGCATGGCGCCTAAAAATAAAATTCTTTTATAATTCATAATCAATTATATGTGAGATTTAAATGAATAATTACCTGAATTAACCTGATATACAGCCCGACCAGCCTCCATTTTCAAAAATTTCAAGTCGTGATTGGTTGATGCTGCGCTCCCACCCTCGGTAACATCCTTTTCAGAACCGGCCGGTACGTAAATTACAGCCTTAGTATTCGCGGGAATAGTAACATCCCAGCCAAAGGTTTTACCCTCTTTTTTCCAGTTACTTTTAACCATCCCGCTCACTGATTTATAGGATGCATTTAGGAAGGTTAAACCTTCAACCGGTTCGGGTTTCATTACCAGTTTATGAAAACCTTGCGCTCCCTCTGTCTTGATCCCGCCAAGGTCTTCGTAAAACCAAACGAGCAGGTCACCCAATAACATCACATGGTTTTGCGAGTTCATTTGCGGGGCTGCGGTGTTACCATTCCAAAGTTCCCAAAAGGTAGTGGCACCATTTTTAACCATATAGCCCCAACTCGGGTAATCGGTGTTCGAAGCTATGCGATACGCAATATCCGGGCGACCGTTATCGGTTAAGGTTCGCATCAAAAACTGTGTACCTATCACGCCCGTGCTGATGTGCCCGTTATTCTCAATCAATATCTTATCGGTGATATTTTTAAATACAGCCTTTTTATCAGCAACGGGAACCATACCGAAATACAACGGCAGCAGGTTTGAGGTTACCGAGTTATTGCTGTACCGTTTTGTTTTGGCATTGAAGAAAGTTTGGTTGAAAGTGGCTTTGATCTTATCAGCCATAGCATCATATTCCACCACATCCTGTGCTCTACCTGCTAAACCCGCAAAGCGTTTCATCAGCGTAAGCATCCGGAAATAATAAGCCGTAGCTATCAAATGTCCATCGGTGCCACGCAAGGTGTCTTTGGAGTGTATCAGCTCAGGCGATTCAGGCGGCACGCACCAATCACCATATTTATCCTTTGTCAGGATATTATTCTTGAGGTATTTAACACGCATGTAATCCATCCATTTTTTCATGGATGCGTAATGATTCACAATCGGTGCTTTATCAGCATACTGGTCGTAAAGCATGTCTGCTACAATCAAATAGGTAGCCGGCCACGTTTCATCATCACTGTAATAATGCCAGTAAGCCGGTGCCACATCAGGCAAAGCACCTTCAGGTGTTTGCGATTGCTCGATATCATCCAACCATTTGGCGTAAAATGCGTTATTGCCATACACAAAGCTTTCGCTGTACGATCCCGTGGCATGGTCGGCCAGCCATGGCATACGCTCATTACGCTGCGGGCAATCCAAAGGCATGCCTTTATAATTGGCACGGATACCCCAATAAGCGTTTTTATAGATCTGATTGATCAATGGGTTCGAAGTTTCGAACGAGCCTACATTCTGCAGATCATCATTCACAACCTGGCCCTCAAAATCTTTGGCTTTAGGCGTACCCGGGTAGCCAACGACCTCCACATACCTAAAACCATGGTACACAAAGCGCGGGTGCCATTGCTCTTCGCTCCCACCCTTTAAAGTGTAAACGTCAGTAGACTTTGCATCGCGCAAGTTAGCTACATACAGGTCGCCGTCGCTTTTAGTAGTTTCGGCAAACCGCAATTCAACACGTTGGCCTTTATCACCTTTTACATGCATGTTGATCCAGCCGGCCATGTTCTGGCCCATATCTAATACGTAATTACCGTTGGCTATCTTTTTAACGGATACCGGCTTCACCGTTTCCACCACGCGAACTGGTTCATTCATTTGCGCGACAACCTTGCCGCCGGGCGCTTCAACCAATTCAGGTTTTATCCATGCCGAAGCGTCATATCCTACATTAGCCCAACCCGTCAACTCCTTGTTGGCATCATATTCTTCCCCATCATATTCGTTATTGCTGCGGATCGGCCCGTCGCCGGTCAGTTTCCAGGTATCATCGCTGGCAACGGTCTCGCTTGTTCCGTCAGCATAATCGATATGCAATTGCAGCAGCATTTTAGGATAACCAAAGGTTTTGATTTTGGCAGGTTTATAGTTTTGGCGCATGGTAAAAAAACGACCGTTGCCCAATACGGTGCCGATAGCGTTATTGCCCCGCTTTAATTGCGCGGTAACATCGTAAGTATTATATTTTACTGATTGCGTATAATCCGTCGGCGCGGGAGCCAAAACCTGGTCGCCGATGCGGCTGCCGTTAATATATAACTCATAATAGCCCAAGCCCGAAACACACACCATTGCTTTTTTTATCGCTTTCGCGGAAGTAAACTCCTTGCGGAAATATCTTGCCGAAAGGCGTGAAAACTTAGATACACTATCCCAGGCAAACGCGTGGTCGTACCCTATCCATTTGGCCTGCCAGTCCGCTGGTTTTAACAGCCCCATGCCCCAATGCTGAGTTTCACCCCAGGCCGATTCGCCTTTGCTTGTCCAAACTTTCACTTTCCAGAAATACCCCAAGCCACTTTGTAAAGGTTTGCCTTTGTAGGATACCTGTATCGATTGATCGGATTTCACCACACCCGAGTCCCACACATCGCCGGTGTTTGCTGTTAATTTTTCTTGCGATGACGCCACCAATACCTCATATGCAGTTTGATCAGTGCCACGAACGGCAGAAGCGATCTCCCAGCTTAAATGCGGCTGCAGCGCATCGATGCCTTCAGGGTTTACCAATAACTCACAACGTGGGTTTTGCACTGATATGGCGGTCGAATCCTTTCCCCGAAAGGAAAACAAACAAGCACCGCTCAAAAGCAGTGCGAATAATAGGTTATATGGCGTTTTGTTCAATCTCATTTGCCCGAAAAATCAAAATATAAATCAATGCTTAATGCCGCATTGATATCTTTATAATAGTCGAAATACTTGTTAGGGAAACCTTGCGTACCCAGTTTTTCCGGCTTTTGCGATTTGGTACCGATCGGCGTTATACCGTTCATAAACGAGATATCGCCCGATGGAAACGCCGGAGCCGTATTATATACTTTTTTTGGCGCAGCCGGTGTGAACAGGCGCATAAACACATCGCGGTTATCGCATACGATGGTAATCGGTTGGCCCGTTGTATTCAGTTTCATCCAATATAAGTTGGAGTAATAGCCTTTAAACTCCGGGTACTCCATGCCCGGCTGCCCGGTAATAGTATTGTTGTAGGTTTTATCCCAAACATTTAAGCTTACACCCTTTAAGCGGTTTTTCCATACGTGGTATGGCCCATCACCCATATAGGTAACGCCTTTAACATCCTTTTCGGGATAGCTAAAGCTAAAACCCAGCAAATTGCCTTCCTCGCCGATTGGCCAGTATTTGTACGTTAATTTGATTAGACCAGATGGGAAGACCGTCCATTTTAAACCAGCCACATTGGCCTTTTTTTCGAAGGAGGCCTCAATGATAAGGTTATCACCATCATATTGGTAGCTTAGCTTTTGAAAGCCGGTTTTCTCTGCTCCTTCGGCCAAAACCGGTCCATTGTTAAATGGAATATTACCTTTTGGATTTTTAACATTGACCAGCAAACCTGAATTACGGTTAAATTCTACCTCGATACCATTCACAGCTACTTTATAAAGCGAATCAGTTTCCTTGATAGCCGGTTTTGTTAAACCTTTAGTCTCAATAATGCGTTTGGTGATCTGAGCGTGGCTGCTGATCGGATAGCTCCAGGTAAACAATTCGCGATGATCCGGGCCATAAGCAGTCACATATAAAACATCGTAGTTTTTCCAATCGGCAGGTAACTGTAGTTGCAGGTTGCCAAACTGACCAGGTGCAACATCGGGTGCAGGGATACTGCCTGTTTTTTGAATTAGCGTTGTTTTGTGATATGGATTATCCAAACCTGCCAGTTTATAACTAAAGGTGCATTGTTTGGTATTAGTGTACAGATAGCGGTTCTCAAAACGTAACTGCCCATTAAATTGAGAGGTTATCTCCCGCGGTTCCATACGCACCGGGCACCAGATCTCTTTTATCGCATAATAGCTGCCCTCTTTTTCGCGGTACGGGCCAACAATCCCATCAGGTGCATGGTCGCCATCCGAATCTAAAATGCCGCCTTTATCGGTACGCACCACATCTTCATCTAAAAGCGCCCAGATAAATCCACCGGCCGAAAGCGGCGTATGGTACATCAGTTCCCAAAAATCATCAAGTCCGGCGCCTGCGCCACCATCATACAAGCCATGCAAAAACTCGGTCGGAAAAGTAACATCATGACCATGCAGGTTTGTACCGGTACCGTAATCATAGTTGATGTAATGCTGCGTGTTAATGCCTTTATAAATAGCCCAGGGGTGTATCAACGGCCGATTTTGAATATCATAATCACCGAAAAGATGATCAAGATCAAAGTTAAAACCGCCTTCGTTGCCGTTATCCCAAACTACGATCGACGGGTGGTTCACATCGCGGGTAACCATTTCTTTCACCAGTTTTGAACCTACGGACGTATCGTAATAGCCATGCCAGCCGGTCAGCTCGTCTAAAACAAACAAACCCAGCGAATCGCACACATCCAAAAAATGCGTATCGGGCGGGTAGTGCGACATGCGCACCGCGTTCATGTTCATATCCTTCATCAACTTCACATCGGCAATACTGATGCTTTTATTGATAGCCCTGCCGGTCGTTGGCCAGAAGGTATGGCGGTTAACACCTTTAAATTTGATCCTGACGTTATTAACGTAGATGCCATCGTGCTCCCGGAACTCGACCGTGCGAAATCCAAAACGTTGCTTATAAGTATGGATAACCTTACCATTGCTGGTTAAAGTAAATACGACGTTATATAAATTTGGGAACTCGGGCGACCACAATTTTGGCGCGTTAGCCGAACCCTCCAAACGAACTGCCGTATCACCTTTGTTTATCTTAACAGAGAAAGGCAAGCCAAATTTCTGACCTGCAAGCGTGTAGACCTGTGCGGTGATCTGGCTATTTGCCGAAGCGTCGCTTAAAAATACATTGGCGCTAAGTTTTCCATTGGCTAATGCACTCACCGCAACCCGGCTGATATGCTGTTGCGGAGCCGCTTCCAAATAAACCGGGCGGTAAATACCGCCGAATACCCAAAAATCTGCTTTTCGCTCGGCATTGTTTACAGATGGGTTTGCCGAATATTTATCAACCGTAGCTTCCAGTAAATTACTCTCGCCGTATTTAAGCAGTTTGGTGATATCATATTTAAACCGGTAAAACGAGCCCTGGTGCATTGCCCCTGCCGGTTCGCCATTGATCTTAACTTTGGTGTCTGTCATGGCCCCCTCAAAAACGATCTGAATATCCTTGCCTTTCCAGGATGCCGGCACATTGAACTGGTATTTGTACAAGCCTTGTTCACGGCCCTTGGTACTATCTTTATCTAAACCATAATTGTACTTACCAAAACCTTGTAGTTCCCAGTTTGAGGGTACAGCAATGGTCGTCCACGTACCCGAATGCATGCCGGCAGTGCAATAGAATTGCCAGTTTACTGTATGATCGCTGCCAGTACCTGAAAGGTATAGTTTTTGAGTTTCCTGCGCGTAGGATGAGCTAAGAGCTAAAAGCGCAAAGCATAAAGCGAATATTTTAGTAGTGATATACCTCATCTCAATTGGCGGTAAACTTTAAAGGGTTATCGGTACGGAACGGTGCGGCAGGCAAACCTGCTTTATTAAACAAATCAGGCTGAGCGAGTTCATCCCAGGCAAAGCGTACTGCCATCGGCTTACTCACCTCAGGCGAAAACACGATTACCTTGTTATCTTTGATGATAGCCAGTGCGTCAACAAATTTGCCATCGGCTCCGGCAATCCTAAACCAGTTGAGCGGTTTATCATCCTTGCTCATTAACGGACTGCCGCCATCATTAAAGGCAAGTTCTATACGATCGCCTTTTATTGTCATTTGCTTGTACATCGGCCCGGAGTAAACTACCTTCTTACCGTAAGTCCTGGCTAAAGCAACTAAAGCTAACCTCCGGCCTATTTCCCATTTATAAGGCGGGTGCAGATTCGGTGTAATATCGGTCAAATCGGTCGTCACGATCATTCCCGTATTAGGGATATTTAAAGCAAGCGTTTGCGCTTCCCAAAACTCGGGCAGCCTTTCGGGGCTGAGTATTGTTTTCGGACTTAATCTCGTATAATCGTAAGGTACAATTTGCACATAGTTAAACGGTAATGAATTATCGCCCCAAAGGCCGCGCCACGAGTTGATCAAAGCTTCCATTTTATAAGTGTAGCTTATATTTTCGCCTACGTTAGCTTCGCCCTGGTACCATAAAAAACCTTTGATAGCAAATGGCGATAATGGCTCTATCATACTGTGATAGAACTTACCATCAGCTTTAGCCTTTGATGCATCCGGAGTTTGAAAATATGGAATAGCGGCATAGGCTTCAGCCGGCGTCCACGGTTCTATGGCGCTTCCGCTGATTGCCGCGCAAATCACACCGACAGGCACATGCAGCTCCCGGTTCAAATTTTTAGCAAAAAAGTAGGCTGCTGCTGAAAATGACCGCAGGGCCGAATCCTGGGTGGCCAGTTCCCATTTAGCTAAGTAATTACCGGTTGTCTTCAGGTTTTTTTGATTTACCCAAAACAAGCGTATATCCGGGCTATGCGGCCTATCCATTTCGTCGACCGGTGAGTTTTTATCTAAACTATCTGGCTTCCGTACTTTACTGTTCTTGCGCATTTCGTACTGCATATTCGATTGCCCCGAACAAACCCACACCTCGCCTATTAATATGTTGTTAAACGTTATGGTGTTGCTTCCCGCGATAGTCATATCCTGGCCAATGTTTGAAGCGGACATGGGATCCAGCACAACTTTCCAGTTTCCCGATGCATCGGCCACAGTCTTTTTTGTTTGCTTACCAAACTTCACCGTTATCTGCTCGCCTACCGAAGCCGTTCCCCATATGGGCACCAGTTTTTGCTGCTGTAAAACCATATTACTGCCAATTACACGTGGCAATACTACTTCGGCGTGTAAAATTGACACGAAAAGCAGCAAAAGCGCCAAAAACAGATATGGTTTACAGTTAGTCATTAAAAGGTCTTAGTTATCAGGTTTTTAATATAAAATGCGGCCGGTACATCTTCTTCACCAGCCCTTGGCATGTCAAAATCCTGATCAGCAGGTGTATTAGGATTTGGAAACAGGCTTGTATCTCCTGTTTTGAAAACAATACGACTCACGCTTTCCAACGGTGCAAAAAACAAGGCCGTTATTTCGTTTTTGCCATCAATGTTCACGGTGTATGTCCGCGTATCGGTATTGAGGGTAACCTTGAATTTGTATTCTTGCCCGGCTTTGTATTTGATTGAGTTTTTATAGCGCGCTCCGGCCTTCGCTGTTAAGCGTCCGGTATCCAGCGTTAAGCGGATACCTGTTGCACCCCTGGCATCCTGAAATTCAATATGCAGAAGCCCGTTTAGATCCTTCGCCGACAAGGTAAACTCGGCAGTCAGTTTTTTTGATGCCGGGATTATCCGTTCCGCTTTGGCAAAGTCAAAAGGATCCCAGTCCTGCAATGCCAATTGTTTAGCACCGTTTATAGTTTGTATGCTTACCGGCGCCCATAGCGGACTGTTAATATTCCATTCTCTCAATTCTTTACCGGCAGGTATATCATCAAATACATCGCTAGCCTGTTTCCCGGCTTTGTCTGTGATAGGAACAGGAACTGATGCTACCCAAATATCTTCCTTGTTCATGCTATAGGTGAGCCACATATCGCCGCCAGGCACAACACCGTTGCCTTCATCAATACCGCGCAGGTACTGCGGACCGTAACTTTTATAGTTACCGCCATAACGCATGGTGGTAATTTCGCCCTGCAGCAGCAACAGGTTGGTATAATTCAATCCATCGTTGCTAACCGATATACCTTCCGGCCAACGGTACTCAGATGGATCGTAAACCGTTGCATATTTACCGTCCGATGTTTTTTGTCCCCAAATTTTGGCGTTGCTGTTTACAAACTTCGGCGCGCGGGTAACCGCACCCCAGGTTTTACCTTCATCTTTACTGATGCTTGTCAGTGCGTTTTTCCAGAGGCCAACTACCCTGCCATCGGGCAAATGATAAAAGTTAAATGCTTTATAATCCTTATGTAACGGTATCAACGGGTCTTTTCTATCTGTCTCCTCAACCCATTGCATCATCATCAGCGGCGTAGCCATCAGCTCGTTACAGGCATCTACAAAACCCTTATCTTTACTTGAGGTGTAATACGGAAAACTGGTATTCTTTTCGTTCCATGCCGGGTTATAATGGATAAAATAAATAGGCCCATACTTGCCATCAGATAATATTTCGCGCACCACGCGACCAATGCCTTTACCATCGTTAGGGTCGTCGTGCGGATCGAGACAAATGCCGTAAAATGCCAGCGCTAATAAGCGATGCGATTTTTTTGAAGTATAAAAACCCATCCGCTGATGCATTACCGCGTAAAGGTCTTTAGCTACGCCGGGATGACCTTCTTTGGTGGTACCGTCGGGTATTTTGTATTGCGGGAAGATAACGATCGGTTTCGACCATGTATTGCCGTCTTTTGAGGTGATCAGCAAAGTTTGCCCTGGCGGAACGCTTTCGCCAACTTTATCGCTCAAATACTCTACATAAAAGGTACTATTCCAGTAAGCCAGCATGGGTGCATGGTTGTAAGTAAAGCCAAAACCATCCGCCTTTTCGGGATGCTCGCGGTTTGCTCTGAACACCTGTATGTTATGCACTCCGACCGCCGGGCTGAGTTGTCCGTGATGATAATCTACATTAACCAGCGTACTGCCGGTATAATGTACAGTATCCTGAGCCTGCACTTTAAATGCAAACAAAACCGATATCAGCAATAGCAGTTTAAAATTCTTCTTCATAAAAATATAAACAGACCGTTAATTGGCAATCTGTTGTTTTAGGTTATCCAGTACCTTTTTGCTTACTTTAAAAATGGTACCGTGTTTATGCCCTTCGGGTATGGCTATCAACCCGTTTGCATCTGTAAATGTGATGAAATCCTTCGTTTTTACCGCACCAAATTTTTTGTCGCGGTAAGCGTCATAATAAATTAGCCAATCATTACCAGTATGCGCTACCGAGGGGCCCTCGCTAAACAAAGGCGTTACCGGTTTTGATATATTGGTATAGGGGCCAAGCGCGTTTTTACTAAAACCAACTTTAACATCACGCTCCGGCCGCGTATTATCTTTCATTACCAGTACATAATCGTTTTTGCCGCGCTGCACGATAGTCGCGTCGATCACACTAAAACCCGGATCTAAAAATAGTTTGCTTGGCGCGAATGTTTTAAAATCGGTAGTCGTCGTGTAATATAATCGATGGTTATTATTCTCATCCTCCTGCCCTTTCGGGAAACGGCCGGGGACGCAAGATGCCCAAATAATGATAAACTGTTTACCCTCATCATCATAAAACAACTCGGGTGCCCAGGCATTTACCGCAGTCGGTTCATAGGCCATAACCGAAATATGTTCCTGTTTCGACCAATGAATCAAATCGGGCGAACTGGCATAACCAATACCCTGATCATTTTTCCAGCCTGTTGTCCATACCAATCTAAAAATACCATCAGGCCCTTGAGCGATAGAAGCATCGCGCATAATCTTTTCGGTACCAACTTCGGGTTTAATGAAAATATGGTCCAGGTCGGTCCAATGGTAAGCATCAAAACTATAAAGCAAACGCAGACCTTCATTGGCAGGTTCATGAAAAGAGCTGTATAGGTAAACATCCTTTTTTGCTTTGCAGGATGCAAACAGTACAGCAGCTAATATGATGAACACTAATTTCCTCATGGTTTTCTATATCTTATCCAATATCAAAACCCAGTCGTTGCCATTCTTTACCTCGCCAGGCGGATTAAACTCGCGTGCGCCGGTATTGGCAAATGTGCCGATGGTTTGCGTGTCGCCGGTACGCGGGTCAAACCACGATGCTTTTACTTTTGCACCGGTAATTTTACCCATCCTAACCGGGATGTTCCTGCCATTATAAGTGTACACAAAGGCGTAATCCTTGCCGCGTGTGGCTATCAAATAGTTATACTTCACACCTTGCTTGTCAGCAATTATCGTTTGATCCGGTACACGCTCAAAATAAGGTCGCGATAGCATCAATTTTTTGATATTTTGCATTTGCGATGAACCGGGATCGTCTATCGCATCAAACCAATAGGCTTTGGCTCCGTAAGAGCTCGATCTGTCCTTAGGTAAATGCATTTGCATTACCGAGTTATCGCCATAAGTATAGCCGCAGCCACCGGCAAAAACCGACCAGTATGCGTAACGGCGTACATCTGCCGCCGTCCACCTTTTTTCCAGGGTATCATGCAAACCTTGCGGGATATCTTCGTATGATGGCTCGGCATCCATTGTTGGCTTTACAGGCAGCTTTTTATAATCGGAATTTACGTACTTCCAGTTGTCCTCTCCGTATTTAAAATCGTTTTTGGATGTATCTTGTTTGTAATTACGATGTCCGGATTGAAAAACGTTAAAGCTCAACCAGGGTTCTTTGTGAAACCATATCGACGATTGCGTACGACCGCGCGGATGGAATGTGATCAAATGTTCAGGATCAATCTGATGTAATGTCGCGCCAATAGTGTTCCAAACTTCAATATGCTCGCTGCCCGGTATATCGCCACCATTCATCCAGATCACGTTCGGCCGGTTCTTGTAACGCTCAGCCAAAAACGTGGCGTAGGTTTTGGCTTGCGCCTGATTTACCTTTTT
>Ga0075038_10126450_pt1 | contig 12275 bp, 8 predicted proteins | sample OrgsoiRN2013_055_FD_67573 | JGI IMG/M metagenome (GOLD analysis project Ga0075038, IMG submission 67573) | Permafrost soil microbial communities from the Arctic, to analyse light accelerated degradation of dissolved organic matter (DOM) -... | ecosystem: Environmental > Terrestrial > Soil >... | reverse complement strand
TTTTTTGAGCCGGTGACGGTTGGAATTCATCCCATACTGCTCGCTGGCGGCTGTGAGAATAAGAACGTTATTATTATTGGCGCTGGTACCATTGGCCTTTTGGCGATGCAAAGTGCCAAGGCCATGGGTGCTAAGACCATAACAGCTATTGATATTAATCAGGATAAACTCGCGCTTGCGCAGCAGTTGGGTGCTAATTTTATCGTTAACGCCACCGATAAAGATACCGTCGACGCATTTGAGCATGATGAGAACATCCGGTTTGACCAGCTTATCTTGGAAACCGCCGGAACACCGCAAACCTATAAATTGGCATTAGCGATAGCGGGGCCTCGGGCTCAAATTGCGCTAGTCGGCACCTTACACCAGAATTTGCAGCTAAGTTTTCAAGAATATGAGCAAATCTTGCGGAAAGAATTAGTGATGTACGGCAGTTGGATGAATTACTCAGCACCGTTTCCTGGTCAAGAGTGGTCAATTGCGGCCAGCCTGTTTATTAATGATCAGATAAACATCGATGCATTGATCAGCAGCGACAGTACAGTAGAAGAATATGTCCACCATGTTATGGCTCTCGCGGGAGGACCGGCAAAGGGAAAAATTTTGCTACATTGGGGAGATAAAGAATGAATCATATCATTAATAGCAATTATTTACTGCGTCATGCGCAAAAGCACGGTTACGCTATACCGGCATTCAATGTTCATAATCTGGAAACGGTGCAGGTGGTGCTGGATATGGCGCAGGAAATGGCGTCTCCGGTCATTCTAGCGGGTACTCCAGGAACGTTTAGTTATGCGGGCATTGAGGAACTGGTCTTTCTGGTGGAGGCCTCAGCGGCAAAACGTAAACAGCAGGTGGTGCTACATTTAGATCACCATCACGATCTTGAAGACATCAAGAACAAAGTATTTGCAGGAGTACGCTCCGCGATGATAGATGGTAGTGCCTTGCCGCTGGCTCAAAATATTGCGTTATCCTCGGCTGCTGTGAAGTTATGTCATTACTACGGATGTAGCGTGGAAGCGGAATTGGGTCAATTGATTGGACAGGAGGATGATTTAGTGGTGGAGCACGCGATCGACCCTTATACTGTTCCGGAGGATGCCAGCATTTTGGTCAGAGAGACAAATATCGATTCTTTGGCTGTGGCCATCGGCACAGCCCATGGGTTATATCAAGCGGAACCTAAGCTAGATTTAGCGCGGTTGCATAAAATATCACAATTGGTTGATATTCCGTTAGTCCTTCATGGTGCATCGGGATTATCTGCACACGTTATTAGTCGCTGTATTCAGTTAGGGATATGTAAGGTAAATATCGCTACCGAACTGAAAATTTCCTATGCAAATGCACTAAAAAAATATTTTATAGAGAACCCCTCGGCCAACGATCCCCGCGATTATAATAAACTGGCTAAAAAAGCCATGGCAAAGGTTGTAGGCGAAAAAATAACAATTTGCGGTAGTGCCGATCGTATTTGAACTTTTTAAATAAAACAAGAATATTTTACCAAACTGTACTGGAGTTACCTATGTTAAAGAAGATTGATCCTATCATATCTCCTGATTTACTGTATCAATTATATTGTATGGGGCACGGGGATGAAATTATCATCAGTGATGCTCATTTTCCTGCCCATTCAATCAATAATAATGTTATCAGATCAGATGGTAATGAAGTGATTGCGTTACTACGTGCAATCATGCCTTTATTTGAATTGGATGCTTATGTCGATGATTCGGTGGTGATGATGGCAGCATCTGCCGGTGATACTCTGCCGGAAAATCTTGTGTCATTTTACCAGTCAGCGCTGCCGGACAAACAAAAGATCACGTTTATCGATCGCTTTAGTTTCTATGAGCGTGCGCAAAAAGCCAGTTGTGTTGTGGTGACATCGTCCACCGTTAAATATGGCAATATTCTTCTAAAGAAAGGCGTAACTCCGGCTGCTATAGAATAGCAAATCAATGACTTGATGCATTGGGAGTGTGAGATGAATCAGCCCCTATTACAGATGAACAATATTTCTAAATCATTTATGGGAGTGCCGGCGCTGAAAAAAGTCAATTTTCAGTTAAGGAAAGGTGAAGTCCATGCATTAATGGGCGAAAACGGTGCTGGAAAATCCACCTTAATGAAGGTGTTGATTGGTGTATACGAAGCTGACGAAGGTACCATTTTTTATAAGGATCGCCAGGTGAGTTATGATTCGGTTCTTGATGCACAGCAAGACGGAATTAGCATGATTTTTCAAGAGCTCAATCTTATCCCACATCTTAGTGTTGCAGAAAATATATTTTTAGCGCGTGAACCGCTAAAAAATGGTTTGATAGATTTCAAAAAAATGGAAAGAGATTCACAGGAACTTTTAAATATTTTTGACATCGATGTATCGCCAGGTGAGTTAGTGCTTAATTTATCAGTCGCTCGTCAACAAATGGTGGAAATTGCCAAAGCACTTTCTTTTGATGTGGAAGTGTTAATTATGGATGAACCGACCTCAGCGCTGACTAAACGTGAAATAGATAAACTTTTTCAATTGATAGAAAAGTTAAAGAAAAAAAATGTTTGCATAGTTTATATATCACACCGCATGGATGAATTGAGAAAAATCTGTGATCATATTACTATATTCCGTGATGGTGAATATGTTTCAGATCACGTTTTTTCTACTATAACAATGAATGAAATAATCGCAAAAATGGTTGGACGTTCTTTGAATGATCATTTCCCTGTTAAAAAGGCTATAATAACTGACGAACTGATCTTATCTATCCAGGACGCTTCACGTTTTGGTGTGTTTGAACATATTAATTTTGACCTGCGTCAAGGCGAAATTCTCGGCATTACCGGGTTGGTCGGGGCAAAAAGAACCGAATTGGCAAGAGCAATATTTGGAGCGGAAGTTTTAGATGAGGGGCAAATCATAACTCTTGATAAAGCCATAAAAATCACTAGCCCCAATGAAGCTATCAAAGCTGGGATTGCCTACCTCTCGGAAGACCGTAAATTAAACGGTCTGGCTGTCAGTATGTCTATAAAAAATAATGTTATTATGGCGGCAATGGAGAAGGTTTGTGGCAAGCTTGGGATTATATCTCGTCTTAAAGAAAAGTTAGCCAGTGATAAATATATTAAAAAAATGCAGATTAAAACACCGCATATAAACCAGATTGTCAGTAATCTTAGCGGCGGAAATCAGCAAAAGGTCGTCATTGCCAAATGGTTATTTTGTGATGCCAGGATCATGATTTTTGATGAGCCCACCCGCGGTATCGACGTCGGGGCAAAATATGCCATCTATGAGCTGCTGGATGAACTTGCCGCGCAAGGCATAGGTGTCATTATGATCTCTTCTGAGTTACCTGAAATATTGGGTATGTCGGATCGGGTGGTCATTATGAAAGAGGGGCTGATGACCGCAGTTCTCGAAACGGCCAAAACCAGTCAAGAAGAAATTATGCAATATGCTACCGGTATCAAAGACATGTATACCGCTGAAAGAGAGGTTGCTTAAATGAATGACAACCAAAAACAAATGCTACTTAAACTAACGGCATTGGGTGGTCTGTTATTACTGATTATTGTATTTTCGGTCACCAGTAGCAGTTTTCTTACCATGAATAATATTATGACGGTCGGTCTGCAAACCTCTACCATCGCCTTTATTGGTATCGGAGTAACCTGTGTCATATTGACCGGCGGGATTGATTTGAGCATTGGTTCGGTAGTGGCGTTATCCGGCGTTGCCGCAGGACTGGCGGTTAACGCGGGTTTGCCTGTAGAGATAGGTATGGCGCTAGGCATCATTACCGGTGCGTTGTGTGGCGCTGTGAACGGTATCCTGGTGACCAATTTTCGCCTGCCACCGTTTATTGCCACGCTGGGTACCATGATGATCGCCCGAGGTCTGGCGCTGTATGTGACCAACGCGGCCCCGGTCTCCGGCATGCCCGATGAATTTGGCGTTTTAGGCAACGGTGCGTTGTTTCGCATTAGCAAGATCGGCGACAACGGCCTGCCCAGAGTCGTTTTCCCCGGCATCCCCTATCCGGTTATTATCATGATACTGCTGGCGATGGTGTTTACCTTTGTATTGATCAAGCTGCGTTTCGGTCGATACTTGTACGCTATCGGGTCGAATGAGGAAGCCGCACGCCTTTCGGGCATCAAAACCGGTCGAGTGAAGCTGTGGGCCTATACCCTCTGCGGGGCGATGGCGGGACTGACTGGCATTATTATCGCTTCGCGGCTGGTTACAGCGCAGCCTAACGGTGGCGTGATGTATGAGCTGGACGCCATTGCCAGCGCTGTAGTGGGCGGGACGTCATTGTTGGGTGGTGTGGGATCTGTTCCCGGTACGCTAATTGGTGCATTTATTATCGGTGTACTGCGTAATGGGTTAAATATGAATGGTGTCTCGTTCTTTGTGCAGCAAATCATTATTGGCGCGGTTATTTTGCTTGCGGTTGCCTATGACCAGATGCGTCAACATAAAAAAACTAAAAAACCTATAAGTAAAACCAAACCCTCACTTAAGGAAAATAATGTGATTAATAAAATCGCTATGGTAGCCATGATTGGACTAACCACGGTTTTTGCCGTGCCGCATGTCTTTGCCAAACCCGCTGAGATCGCGGTAATCGTCAAGACGGCCAATTCCAATTTCTGGCAAAACGTCAGCAGCGGTGCCACCGAAGCTGGTAAGTCGTTAAATGGAAAATACAATGTGACCTTCCAGGGGCCGGAAGCGGAAACCCAGGTTGCCGAGCAAGTCAACATGGTGGATAACGCCATTAATCGCGGTGTTGCCGGCATTGTGCTCTCACCTTCAGACCCTGATGCCCTGGTGCCAATAGTAAAAAAAGCCTGGGATAATGGTATCCCGGTAGTCCTGATTGATTCGGGCTTGAACAAGAAGGCTGAACCCTACTATCAGTCGTTCTTATCTACTGATAACCGCAAAGCCGGAGGTATCGCCGCCGAGAAACTACTGGCTAAAAATGGTAAGGAAGGAAAGGTCAGTATCATGTCATTTACCCCAGGAGCCGGTAGTGCCATCGATCGTGTAGGTGGTTTTACCGATACCATTAAAGCTAATTCCGCGTTAAAAATCATTGGACCGTTTTATTCACAAGCGGATATGGCCACCGCGTTAAATCAGACGATTGATGCTCTGGCATCTAATAAAGATATTACGGCGCTATTCGGTGCAAATGAACCCACCGCCATCGGCATGGCTCGTGCCATAAAACAGCTAGGGTATGCGGGCAAGGTGGTCGCAGTTGGGTTTGATGGTAATAAGGTATTACAAGACTTTGTTCGGGATGGAACATTGAACGGAATTGTTGTCCAGTCCTCCTTCCAAATGGGCTATAAAGGTGTCACTACAATAGATGCAATTTTGAATAAGAAGAAAGTTGAGAAATTCATTGATACTGGCGTGGTATATGTCACTAAAGATAACATCGACTCACCGGAAGCTAAGGCCGTTTTATATTAATACCCGGCTCTCCTCGTTGGGGGAGGGCAGTTAAAAACAGAGGTAATAAATAATGACTATCGATGTAAAAAATGGCCAAGGTGTGAACCCGTCTCGGGTACCAAAGAAAACGTTGTCTAATGGTCAGATTATGCCCGCTATCGGTATGGGGACCTTTGGATCGGATCGTTACACCGCCGAACAGGTTTCAAATGCGGTATTCGAAGCTGCATTGTTAGGGTTCCGTTTTTTTGATTGTGCTTCTGTATATGGTAATGAGCATTTGATCGGTAAAGTGTTTAAACGGATTATTGACAGCGGCATAACTCGCGATGAACTTTATATTGATTCTAAAGTTTGGAATGACCGGCATGATGATGTGATTGAGTCATGCAAGCAGACGTTGCGCGACCTGCAATTGGATTATTTAGATCTTTATCTTACGCATTGGCCGTTCGCCAATTATCATCCGCCAGGTTGTAGTGTGGATTCTCGCAGTCCAGACGCTACCCCGTATTCTCACAGTGCGTTTATGTCTACATGGCGTCAGATGGAGCAACTGGTCAAGATGGGGTTGGTGAAAAGTATCGGCACGTCCAATATGACCATCGCAAAAATGAAGTTATTATTGGAGGATGCAGAAATTACGCCGGTAGTTAATGAGATGGAATGTCATCCTCATTTTCAACAACCCGAACTCTACCAATTTTTGACGGACAACAATATACAACCCATCGGGTTTTGCCCGATCGGTTCACCTACCCGACCGGATCGGGATAAAACACCGGATGATTCCTGTGATATTGAAGACCCGGTGATTGTCAATATTGCCCAACGGCTGGGTGTACATCCTGCGGTGGTCTGTATCAAATGGGCTATACAGCGTGGCCAGATCCCGATTCCATTTTCAGTAAAAAATAGGGAAATTCACAGCAATTTACTGGCGGCGGTACAAAATCCGCTTACGTCGGATGATATGGCGGCCATCGCTAAAATCGATCGCAATTGTCGGCTGATCAAAGGGCAGGTTTTCTTGTGGGAAAGCGCGGCCGGATGGGAAGACCTTTGGGATATAAAGGGTGCGCTAATCCGCTGAGGTTTGGTTATGGTTGATACGGAATAGACATTATGTATCTCGGTATTGATTGCGGTACCCAGGGCACCAAAGCAATGGTCTGGGACAGCGCGACTCGTCGCGTATTGGGTAGTGGTTACTCAACCTATCCCCTGTATAGCGATGGCCGGGGCAGACGCGAGCAAGATCCGGCGGATTGGATAACCGCCTTGATGCAATCCACCCGCCAGGCCTTGAGCCTGGCGGCATTGCCGCCTGCTGCCATTAAGGGGATTGGTATCTCCGGTCAACAACATGGTTTGGTATTGTTAGATCAACATGATGTGGTCATCCGTCCGGCTAAACTGTGGTGTGACACAGAGCCGGCGGCGCTGCTAAACGAATTTATTGCACGTTATTTTACTTCCCCGCAGCCTACGCTTGCGGACGTGCTGGGTATTCATGTTCCTGTAGCGTTTACATTGGCAAAATTGCTGTGGATCCAGCGTCACGAGCCGGATAATTATGCCAAGATTCGTAAGATCATGTTGCCACATGAATTTCTAAGCTTTTGGTTAACAGGGGAATATCGCTCTGAATTTAGTGATGCTTCCGGTACTGGTTATTTTGATACATATCGGCGTTGTTGGAGTGAATTGGTACTTGACAGGGTAGACAATGGACGCCCGTTTGCCTTGCCGGAGTTGATTTCATCTTCCACGCCTTTTGGCGCTTTGCGCCCGGCCGCTGCCATGGTCCTAGGCCTTGAGTCCGGGACGCTGGTAGCCAGCGGTGGTGGAGACAATATGATGTCCGCCATCGGTTCCGGCAATATCCAAGAGGGGCTGCTGACGATGAGCCTTGGGACGTCAGGAACACTATTTACCTATACCGATAAGCAAATTGATAGCCGTGCGCATCCAGATATCAATGCGTTTTGCTCGTCGACTAACGGCTGGCTGCCGCTGGTCAGCACGATGAACGTGACCAATGTTACCACCGCATTTCGTCTCTTGCTCAGTAAGTCATTAGATGAATTTGAACATTCATTGGAGCAAAGCGAACCGGGGGCGGGCGGAATACAATGTATGCCGTTTTTGAATGGCGCACGGTTGCCCAATTTACCCAATGCCACCGCCTCCTTATTGGGAATTACCACAAATAATTTTAACGATAATAACCTCTTGCGTTCTGTAGTGGAGGGCGTGACGTTTAATCTTTGTCATGGGATAGAAATATTATCACGCTGTAACTTGCAATTTAAGCAGGTGAACGTCACCGGTGGAGGATCAAATAGTGTGAAATGGCGGCGAATTATTGCCGATGTCAGCGGGCTGTGTGTCGTGAAGTCGCGATTCAGCGATACCGGTGCCCTGGGCGCGGCGCTTCAGGCACAATGGTGCTATTTTCGTCAATCGAACCAGGGCGTTAGCCTCAGTGATATTTGCCTGCCGTCCGGGTTAATAGATGACGACAGCGTGATGTATCCCCAGCCCGAAGCAAATTTGCGTTATCGAGACATCTATCAACGTTATCAACAACAGCTAGCGACATATCAGCAGCAATTTCGACAAAGTTAGTTTTGCTTGTTATATAATAATATTTCGGAACAACACGAAAGAATGAATTTTCATTTTATCCGGGCTACGTTACCCTATGCGCATCCGTCGCGAAGGAATACTTTCCATGCACCTGGTTGAAAGAAGAAATAAAATCTTACATTTGTTACACCAAACAGGCAGCGTGCAGGTAGCTGACCTCGCCGAAGCCTTGGTTACCTCGGAAGTGACGATCCGTAATGATCTAAAATATTTGGAACAAAAGGGGGCGCTGGTTCGCTTTCATGGTGGGGCTACATTACCGGAAAATTCGTTATCCTCCCAACTGGTTCAATCAATCAATGGATCAGGATATGCGTCTACGTTGGCTGCCATAGAGGACACGCCGCAAGCTGAGTTATTGTTAGATGAGCGGGTTGATATCGCCAGGGATCCCAAGCGGCGCATTGCCTTACGGGCAGCTGCATTGGTCAAACCTGGTGATTCCATTATTCTTGATAGTGGCAGTACCACGCTCAATGTGGCGGAGCAATTGGCCAAACTGGGCGGTGTGACGGTATTGACCAATAATCTGCCGGCCGCTCTGGCGTTGTCAAGCAACCAAGAAATTACCCTAGTGCTCTGTGGTGGTACTTTTCGTCATAAAACCCGCTCATTTCACGGTACCTATACTGAGTCTGCTTTACAGGGGGTTACGGCCAATCTCTTATTTATCGGCGCTGATGGAATTGATTCAAACCATGGTATCTCCACGTTCAATGAAGGGTACGCTATCAGTAGCGTTATGGCCGATGCGGCACAAAAAGTTGTCACGGTGGTCGACTCTAGTAAATTTGGTCGTTGCGGTTTCAATTTAGTGCTTTCGATCAGCCGAATTGACATGTTGATAACTGATAATGGTATCAAGGACGTCGATAAGGAAAATCTCGAACAACACGGTGTCGAGGTGATCATCGTCTAGGCACCTTGATTGTTCTGGCGTCGCCCAGGCCAATCAAGGCGGGCCGCGCGTCACTACTCACGCCGCCAACTCAACGTATAACGGTATTCGTGCTGATTAAGCAGATATTCTGGATGTACGCTGGGGCTCCACGAGTCGTCACCACCCACGCCCATATGCTTGGCATCAAGGTGCAGCCAGAGCCCTGCTTCCGGTTTTAGCTTATGCCAATGGGTGGCGTTGGTGAGCTGGGCGGTGCCGTAGGGACTAACGGAGAAATGGAACTCGCCGTCGATTTGCCAGTCTGCCACCGACAGGTGCCGGGTATCACAACGCAGCCCATTTTCACTCGGGAAGATATAAGGGGTAAACATCTGTGACACCGGCAAACGCCAGCGGGAGAATTGTGCCGAGGCGAGACGGTCCGGATAGTTTTCATGCGGCCCCAAACCCAGCCATTCCACCTGTTGCGGCTTGGCCGCAATCTGGCAAACCACCCCGACACGCGGCAGGGGCGGCAGGCTCGGTGATACACTGACCTGGATATCCGTCTCCAAGCGCCCGCTGCCATCAATGGTGATAAGCCACACACTCTGGATGAGCAGCGTATCGCGATAATAATAGCCTTGCACTGATCGAAATATTACCCGATCCGCCAGCTGTTCCGCCCGCAGGGACAGACAGCGGCGCTGAAGATCAAACAGGCCGGCGGCGCGCCAGCGCTCGACCCAGGCTAGGGGATCGATCCTGCCGGCTTCGCTGACACCAATATCGTTATCCAACGGCGCCCGGATAAACTGATCGGTGAGCGCCGTGTTCAGACCCGCTACGTCATCACGATACCACTGGGTGAGCAGACCGCTGTGTTTATCGACGATCCAGCGTTGTGAACCCTGGCTGACGCTAAACTCGCGGTCGTTTTCGCTCAGCAATGACGCCGTGCCCAGCGGTGTATCGGTGAGCAGTGGCGTGATAATACCGCTCGCCAGCCGCCATTGTTGCCATGCTACCCGGTGCCCGGGGGGAGACCAGGGGGTTGCGTCCAGCTGCTCGACGCTGACCTGCAGATAGAGTGCCCCTGGCCGGTCCGGCTGCGGCAAGCTGTCACAGAGGATCAGTTCTATGGTGTCTTGTGGTCCCATCCAGAGCCTCATTTCCCCGCTCTGCACGGCAATACCGTCGCACTCCAACGACCAGCGCATGACTTCATTGTCGCAGGGGCGAAATAGGTATTCGCTGGTGATCTGCACGCGAAGCGGCTCAGTCTCCAGTAGTTGGAACTGAAAATATTGCTGCTGCTGTTTGACTTCCATCATGGCCGGATGCGGGGAGCGATCGGGGAATACCAGGCCGTTCAGGCAGAACTGACGATCGTTGGGTTGATCACCGAAGTCGCCACCATATGCCCAGTGGGTTTCGCCATCCGTGCCGGTGAGTTCCAATGCCTGGTCGGCCCAGTCCCAGATAAAACCACCCTGCAAACGCGGATATTGCCGGAATGCCCGCCAGTAATCAGCAAAACCCCCTAGACTGTTGCCCATGGCGTGGGCATATTCACACAGGATCAGTGGCCGGTGTTCTTCAGGTAGGCCAATCCATTTTTTTATTGACCATTTTGGCACCGCCGCAAACGGCTGATCCTGATCCACCCGGGCATACATCGGACAGATAATATCGGTAGCACGAGTGTTGGCGCCGCCACCTTCATATTGCACCGGGCGGCTGGGATCACGGGTTTTCACCCATTGGTACAACGCATCATGGGTGGCGCCATGGCCGGATTCATTGCCCAGCGACCAGATAATAATGCTGGCATGGTTGCCATTGCATTGCACCATGCGGGTTACCCGTTCGCTAAACGCCGGAAACCACAGCGGATCGTCCGCTAGCCGGCTCATGGGTTCCATGCCGTGGGTTTCGATATTGGCTTCGTCTACCACATATAACCCGTACTGGTCGCATAAGCGATACCACAGCGGATTGTTGGGGTAGTGCGAACAACGAACGGCGTTAAAATTATTTTGTTTCATCAACACAATATCCTGACGCATGGTTTCGGCATCCATCACCTGCCCACGGCTGGGGTGATGTTCATGCCGGTTAACGCCACGGATCAGCAAGGGTTGACCGTTTAAGCACAAAAGACCCTCTTTCACCTCAACCTGACGGAAGCCGACATCATAAGCCTCCACTTCCACGGTGCGGCCTTCACCGTCGCGCAGGACCACCACCACCCGATATAAATCCGGCGTCTCGGCGCTCCATAGCCGAGGTGACGAGACCGGGATCGTCAGGTTTACCCGTTCAGCGTAGCGGCCACGTTCGTCGATAATCGCTGTGCCCAGCGGGCCGACCCAATTCGCCACGGATTGTCCCTCACGCCATAATGAGACGTCGAGGGTGTGGGCTGCCGCCGCCGGTGGGACTACTGCCACGGCGACCTCGAGCGCAGCATGGGTGAATAGCGCATCCAGATGAGTGCGGATTTGGATATCACCGAAGCCAGCTACCGGTTTATGCAACAGCGAAACCGAGCGAAAGATGCCGCTCATGCGCCACATATCTTGATCTTCCAGATAGCTGCCGTCGCACCAGCGCAAGACCATGACACACAGACGGTTGGCGCCCGAGTGTAAATACGCCGTAAGATCAAATTCAGCAGGCAGCCGGCTATCTTGGGAATAACCTACCCAAACGCCATTGCACCAGAGATAAAACGCCGAGTTCACACCATTAAAAATAATCCGGGTTTGGCCCTGGCTTAGCCAGGTTTGCGGGATGCTGATATCGCGGGAATAGCAGCCCGTGGGGTTGAGATCGGGCACCCACGGCGGATTGACCGGTATGGGATATTTAACGTTGGTATATATTGGTTGGTCATAACCGGCCAACTGCCAATTTGACGGCACGGTAATAGTGTCCGTCGCGGGTAAATCCTCTTGCAGCCAGCTTTCCGGCACCGCCTGGGGGCGTGGATGATAGCTAAAGCGCCATTCGCCATCCAACGACTGCAGGCTTGGGCTGAGCGTGTCGTTGCGCGCAGATTCCTCATCGCGCCAGCTGTGAAAGGGCGCATGGGCCGCCAGTCGATGGTAATGGGTCACCGCAGGATTTTGCCAGTCCTCGCGCGACAGGACGGTACTCAGCGAGGATAAAGCGGCAGGGCGTAAGCGAGACATAGTCTACCTTTGGCCGCGAGGCGGCGGTTAATCGGGTTCGGTTTGAGCGCCATGTTAT
>Ga0075038_11439853_pt1 | contig 12451 bp, 12 predicted proteins | sample OrgsoiRN2013_055_FD_67573 | JGI IMG/M metagenome (GOLD analysis project Ga0075038, IMG submission 67573) | Permafrost soil microbial communities from the Arctic, to analyse light accelerated degradation of dissolved organic matter (DOM) -... | ecosystem: Environmental > Terrestrial > Soil >... | reverse complement strand
CCGCCCTGTTGTCGCCAGCGTTTAAGCTGATAGACCCAGGCTAATACTTCAGCCACAGCGGAATAGAGCGTGGCTGGGATCGCCTGCCCGATTTCGCTATGCCGGTACAATGCCCTCGCCAAGGGGGGAGCTTCCAGTTGCGGGATCCGGTGACTATCGCCAATCTCGCGAATACGCAATGCAATATCCCCGGCCCCTTTGGCAACCACCTTCGGCGCACTCATTTTGCCGTCCTCATAACGCAAGGCTACCGCATAATGGGTCGGGTTGGTGATGATGACATCGGCGCTCGGGACGTCACTCATCATGCGCCGACGCGACATGGCGCGCTGCCGCTGGCGAATCTGGCTTTTTAACTGCGGATCCCCTTCCTGATCTTTAAACTCGTCGCGAATTTCCTGGCGGGTCATGCGCAGTTTTTTCACATGACTCCACAGTTGCCAGAACACATCAAACACAACCATGGGAGTAAGCGAGGCAATATTGAGCAGCGCACAGGTGGCGATAAGCTTTAACGCATCGCCCAAGGCGGCGATGGGCGATTCTTGTACCAGATGCATCATGGCCGGCCAACTGTTCCAAAGAAACCAGCCGGTCACCCACCCCATCAGCAGCGCTTTAAGGACAGCTTTAAATAATTCCGACACGGCCTGGCTGGAAAACACCCGCTTAAGCCCGGGCAACGGGTTGACCTTACCCAAATCGAATTTAATCGAACCTGGGTTGAACATGATGCCGCCCAACAGCATTGGCGCGGCCAGTGCGGTGAGTACCAGACCGGAAAACACCGGCAACAACGCCAATAGCGTCTGTTTAAGCAACGCCTCGACTTGATACAGGATTTGCCGATCATTACTGATAACACCATGATCAAAGCGCAACCCCTGGGCAACCATGGCCGCCAACTGACGTGCCATGGTTTCACCACCCATCCAAAGAATGGCCAGTCCAACCAGCAACATCAGCACCGAGGTCAATTCACGGGAACGTGGAATCTGCCCATCTTCACGGGCTTTTTCCAACTTATGGGCGGTAGGGTCCTCGCTTTTCTCTAGATCGCTGTCTTCAGCCATCAATCGTCCCGATCGCTCTACGCTATAACTCTAATCGTGCTAGCATGACAAAAAGCGGTCCAGCCGATGGCGGGAATAACGGGCGAAAGCGGTGGGTATTTAACGGATAGCAGTTACCCGGACGATCGGGGGATCGCCGGGCCCAGCGAAAAGGCGTTTAAAAACCGAGGCTATCGAGCAAATCGTCAACCTGGTCTTGGTTGGCAACTACCCCTTCGACGGTATGATCCATCTGTGGTCCATTAAGCAAACCGTCGTTAACTCGTTTCGTCTGCGCGGGTTCCGGCATATTTTCCAGTAACACCATCAGCAATTGTTTTTCAATTTCCTGGATCACATCCATCATGCGTTTGATGACCTGACCGGTAAGATCCTGAAAATCCTGCGCCATCATAATTTCCATCAGCTGCGCGTGAGTGAACGCGGTATGCACCGGAACCTCACCCAGAAACTGACGGGTGTCCGTCACCAATTCCCGGGCGTCGCCCAGCTCAATAGGTTGTTCGAACCAGCTGTCCCAGCGCGCGGTGAGGGCCTTGGCGCCCGATGCCATCTGTGTTTGCCGGGGCTGCGCTGCGTCAACACAGTTGAGTGCTCGTTCAGCCGCCTGGGCGGTCATTTGTACCACATAGTCCAACCGATCGCGGGCGTCGGGAATAGCTTCGGCAGCCTGGGCAATCGCCTGATCCAGACCTAATTCTTTCAGGCTGTCGCGCAACATCCTGGTCAACTGGCCGATGCGGGAAATAATATCCGTAGCGGCAATGGTTTTCGGCATGATAGGTGTCTTATTCATATCCCCTCCTGATTACATCCCCAGCTTTTCGAATATTTTATTCAGTTTTTCTTCCAATGTGGCTGCGGTAAAAGGCTTCACCACATAACCACTGGCCCCGGCCTGGGCTGCGGCAATAATATTTTCTTTTTTCGCTTCCGCCGTGACCATTAATACCGGCAGTTTGGCCAATGCCGCATCGGCACGAATGTTCTGTAACAGAGCCAACCCATCCATATTCGGCATATTCCAATCGGAAATGACAAAATCAATGGGACCGGCACGTAGCTTATTCAGGGCATCCGCGCCGTCCTCTGCTTCATCGACATTATTAAAGCCCAGTTCTTTCAGTAGGTTACGGACAATTCTTCGCATTGTTGAAAAATCGTCGACCACCAGAAATCTGAGTTCTTTATCCGCCATACCTACTCCTGTTATGAATAATTACCCAATGAGGGTTGCTAAATACGTAACGCCTGCCCGACGCTGATTTGGGTCATCATACGCTGGCTAATCTGGTGTAACGGTACGATTTCGTTAGTGCCGCCCATGGCAATAGCTTCCCTTGGCATGCCGAAGACCACACAAGTGGCCTCGTCCTGCGCGATGGTATAGGCTCCGGCGTTGTGCATGGCCAACATGCCTGCTGCGCCGTCGTTACCCATGCCGGTGAGGATCACACCGACCGCGTTGCGTCCGGCATATTGGGCTACCGAGTGAAACAGCACGTCCACCGATGGCCGATGGCGATTGACCGGTTCCCCATCGTGCAGCCGGATCTGGTAATTGGCGCCGCTGCGAGCCAGTTCCATATGCCGCGCGCCGGGGGCGATATAGGCATGCCCGGGCAAAATGCGTTCGCCATCTTCGGCTTCCTTTACCGTGATCTGACATAATTTATTCAGCCGGTCGGCAAACGAGCGGGTGAATCCCGGTGGCATATGCTGGGTGATCAATAACGCCGGGCTGGTGGGCGGTAACGGCTCCAACACATGGCGAATTGCCTCGGTTCCGCCAGTGGAGGCACCGATGGCGATCAGTTTTTCGCTGCTCAACAACGGCACCTTTATCATCTGCACCGCACCGGCTACATGATGATGTTGTGGCAACCTGGCGCGTGATGCGGTACGGATTTTCTCAGCAATGGATTCGCTATAGGCCAACATGCCGTCACGCAGACCTGTTTGCGGTTTGGTGACAAAATCTATCGCCCCCAACTCCAGAGCACGTAGCGTAATTTCCGAACCTTTACCCGTGAGTGACGACACCATCACCACCGGCATTGGGCGCAACCGCATCAGTTTTTCCAAAAAATCCAGCCCATCCATGCGCGGCATTTCTACATCCAGCGTAAGAACTTGTGGATTTAATTTTTTAATCAGATCACGGGCCACCAGAGGATCTGGCGCGGTTGCCACTACTTCCATATCGGGAAAACCGTTGATGATTTCCGTCATCAACTGTCGCATCAGTGCGGAATCATCGATACAAAGCACCCTGATTTTGCTCATTTTCTTTCCTTAGTAAGCTGGTATACCGTTTGTCCGCGCAGCTTGAATTCTTGGCTGATTTGGCTAAAATTTTCCGAATGTCCGGCAAACATCAAACCACCAGGTTTTAACAACGGTACAAAACGGCGCAGGATCCGCTCCTGAGTTTCCTTATCAAAATAAATCATTACGTTACGGCAAAAAATGGCATCGAAGGGACCGGGAAGCGCCCACTCCGCCGCCAACAGATTCAAATACTGGAAACGCACCATATTGTTCAGCTCCGGGCGAACCCGGGCCAATCCGTCATGCGGACCGGTTCCACGCAGGAAAAAGCGCTGCCGCTGCGCAGTGCTTAATCCACGCAGCTCCTCATGTCGATACACGCCGGCGCGTGCCTTCTCCAGCACCAGCGTATTGATGTCGCTGGCAACAACCTGCATCTGGCTGGCGGCGCCTGGTCGAGTCTCCAGCAATGTCATGGCAATGGAATAAGGCTCTTCACCGGTGGAGGCCGCAGTGCTCCAAACGCTATAGGGTCCAGGTCGCTCGCTAACGTGGCGCGCCAATATGGGAAAATGGTGTAGCTCACGAAAAAACGCAGTCAAATTGGTGGTTAACGCATTGATGAACACCTCCCACTCCTCACCGCTGTTGTTTCCCTCCAGCAGCGCCAGATAGGATCCAAAATCAGCGATACCCAGCGTCCGTAACCTTCTCACCAAGCGGTTATACACCATCTCCCGTTTATGGCTGGCCAGCACAATGCCGGCCCGCTGGTAAATTAATTGGCAGATGCGTTGAAAATGAGCATCTGTTAACGGCACCTGCTGCGCCCAATTAGACCATTTTGCGGCAATTTCAACCTGATTCGACATATGTTTTCTCATTGCCCGCGCAAGCGCCTGGCGTTAGGTGAGTGGCTCAAGTTGCCGGATACTACGGTCAAGAGCACCACCGGTGACATCCTCTTGATCTTGTTCTGTATGCTGTTCCAACCGGAATACCCTTACCGCCTGCATCAGCGATTGGGCCTGCGACTCCAGCGCGTGAGCAGCAGCAGAGGACTGCTGCACCAAGGCCGCGTTTTGTTGGGTAGCGCTATCCATTTGATTGACGGCGACAGCCACCTGATCAATCCCCTGACTTTGTTCATCCGATGCCGAGGCGATTTCCGCCATGATGTCGGTCACCCGCGCCACCGAGCGGACAATGTCATCCATGGTAGCGCCAGCGGACGCCACCAGATCGGAGCCCTGCTGCACACGCGTGGCCGATTCGTCAATGAGGCCCTTGATCTCTTTCGCTGCCTGGGCGCTGCGCTGCGCCAGGCTGCGGACTTCACCAGCCACCACCGCAAATCCGCGACCCTGTTCACCGGCCCGCGCCGCTTCCACTGCCGCATTGAGCGCCAATATATTGGTTTGGAAAGCAATACCGTCGATAACACTGGTGATATCGCTGATTTTGCGTGAACTGACGGCAATATCGGCCATACGTTGCACGACATTGTCGGTCAGGGTACCCCCTTTGTGGGCGGTAGAAGACGCATCGCTAGCCAATTTGCTCGCCTGGCGGGCATTTTCGGCGTTTTGTTTTACCGTGGAGGTCAACTGCTCCATACTGGCGGATGTCTCTTCCAGGGAAGCGGCCTGCTGCTCGGTGCGCGATGACAGATCGTGGTTCCCCGAGGCGATTTCCTGAATACCACTCAGCATGGCGTCGGTGCCCTGGCGCACAGCGGATACCGTCTGCACCAGCTCATTACGCATCACCTCTAATTGGTGAAACAACTGACTGATTTCATTATTGCCCTTAACCTGGATCGGGTTAGCTAAATCTCCACCGGCAATAGCGTTAAAATGGCCGCTCATTACCGATAACGGTTTGAGCAGCATGCGCTTGAGCCAGATCAGGGCCGTTAGCGCCAGAACCACCGTCATGGCCGCCATCAGGATCAGCATCCATCCAGAACGGCTATATGCGGAATGATTCTCCTCGCTAGCCGCCGAGATCACGCCGGAAAGGTGGGCCATATTGGCGTTATACTGCTGTTCAAACGTATCCTGAAAATGTTGCGTCGGCTGCGCCATGAAAGCCTGGACATTACCGTTATCAAGCATTTCTACGGCATCACGCAACGCCTGGTCGAACTCTTTGAAACTCTTATCTGTGCTGCCGCGCAGTGTACGCTCGCCGTCGCTTTCAGTGGGATAAGCGCTAAATTGCTTATAAATCGCTTCCCCATGTTTCAACCTGATTTTGGCATCTGCCATAATCGGCAAAATCTGCTCCAACGGCGTATAAGATGCAAAACGCGTCGCGGCACGATTCAGAGAATTGCGGGTTTGCAATAATTCCGACCAGCTCATGCTGAGGGAATTACGTTTAAGATTACCGGCTTCAACTTGGCTAAAATTGATATTGCTGCGTTTGAAATTCTCAAACGACAGCCCGCTGCTGATTAACTGCATCAGACCAAAGATCACGACGATCAAGATCAGGCTGGTGGAAATTCGTATACGCGATAACATCATTAACCTCGTGCCAGTATTGGCTATTTTTACCAAGCGTAATTAAAAAGTTTCCAATTATTCGCTCGCATTCCCATTTCGTTACGGCTACGGATATCCAGCACCTGGGTCAAATCCCCGGCGGCGATACTGCGTATATGACGAATAAGTCCGCTCAGCGGCTGCCGCAAAATACGGCGAATGCCAATCCAGGCCAACAACGACAAAACCAACACCGCAATCAGAGCCCCACCCAACACACCCATCGATTGCACATAAGACTGTGGGTTTTGATCAACCGCGTCATTATATAAACCGATATTCCCGGTGAGAAAACGGCTATAGGCATCTTCGAAATTGTTTTGCAGCCCTTGAGTGGGCTGGGCGAAAAAGTCATTAATCTTGCCGTCGTTAAGCTCAGTAATTAATTCAACCAGCGCGGCATGCAACACGCCACCCGAGGAAATTGGCAATAAACCAAACATAATCAATAAAAAAACCAATCCGGTGACCACGCTGATTCGCTTAAACATGCCTGTATTCCTACTACACCTAGTCTACGTTTTATCGGCACAGGCAAGGCAAACTTTATCAGTAAATAAAGAAATTCACGGATAAGCGAAACCGGCTAACGATGATGCCGATTCCGCTATTTTAGTGCGAAGTAAGCGCTCTCAGGAATTGGCAACGCTATCCACCAGCGCCATCTCGTCGCTGTTTAATAAACGTTCAATATCTACCAGAATCAGCATGCGCTCACCCAGCGACCCCAGACCGGTAAGATATTCCGTGGCCAAGGTAACAGCAAATTCCGGCGCGGGACGGATCTGATCCGCCGTCAGAGAGAGGACGTCCGATACACCGTCGACCACGATGCCCACGACCCGCTGATAAAGATTAAGAACAATCACCACCGTATTGTCATCGTATAACACGTCAGATTGGTCAAATTTAATGCGCAGATCCAGTATCGGTACAATCACACCACGCAGATTGGTTACGCCTTTGATAAACGGCGGCGTATTGGCGATCCGTGTCACCTGATCGTAACCACGGATCTCTTGTACTTTCAGTATATCGATACCATACTCTTCATCGCCAAGGGTAAAGATCAGAAATTCTTGGCCTTCATTTTCCCCGGTCAGCGCGGTGACATTTGCAAGTCCTGCCATGGTTTTCACCTTTTTTTAGTCGGCTAAATATAAAAGATTAAGCAGCATCGCCCTGCCGTTTATTACGGTTAAGGGCTTGCAATGCGGAAACATCAATGATCAACGCCACGCTACCATCACCAAGAATGGTGGCGGCTGAAATTCCCGGTACTTTGCGGTAGTTGCTCTCCAGGTTTTTCACTACCACCTGATGCTGGCCGATCAACTGATCCACCAGCAAAGCGTAACGACGGCCCGCGCTTTGCAGTATCACCACGATTCCCTGGGTGGGGTCGGTCTTGGCACCGGACACATCAAACAGCTGGTGCAATTCCACCAACGGTAAATACTCTCCCCGGACCTGCAATACTTGCTCACCACCGGCCAGAGGATGCAGATCTTCCGACTGCGGCTGTAGGGATTCCATCACCGTATTTAGCGGCAGGATAAACACGTCGTTGCTTACTCGCACCGACATGCCGTCAAGGATGGCCAGCGTCAGGGGCAACAAAATACGGATGGTAGTGCCTTTGCCGGCCTCGAAGATAATATCCACATGACCGCCCATGGCCTGGATATTACGTTTAACCACGTCCATGCCAACGCCTCGCCCAGAGACATCGGTGACCTGCTCGGCAGTGGAGAATCCTGGCGCAAAGATCAGCATGCCTACTTCGGTATCGGTCATACTGTCGTTAACCGGCAAACCCTGGGACAGGGCCTTGGCCAAGATACGCTCCCGGTTAAGTCCCGCACCGTCATCGATAACCTCGATACAGATATTGCCACCTTGATGTTCGGCTCGCAGTTGCAAGTTGCCGGCGGCGGGTTTACCCTTGGCCAGCCTGACGGCCGGGGTTTCTATACCATGATCCAGGCTATTGCGCACCAGATGGGTCATCGGATCGATAATGCGTTCGATCAGACTTTTGTCCAATTCGGTGGAACTGCCTTCCAGAGTAAGGTTAACCTGTTTATCGAGTTTGGCAGCCAGGTCGCGGACCAAGCGAGGGAAACGGTTAAACACATATTCCATCGGCATCATCCGGATCGACATCACCGATTCCTGCAGATCACGGGCATTTCGCTCCAACTGCCCCATGCTGATCAGCAAATCGCTGTGCTCAACCGGATCCAGGTTGCTCGCCCGCTGGGCAATCATCGACTGGGTGATGACCAATTCGCCCACCATATTGATCAACTGATCAACCTTTTCCACCGCGACCCGAATGCTGGTGTCGGCGGGTTTTACCCGCGTGGCATCGGCTGGCCGGTTAGCCGCCGCAGAACCCGTGGCGCTGTTTTCCGAGTCGGCTGATACCGGCTTCGCCATCGGCGTGGGTGTCAGCATCGGCGTCAACGTTTCGGCACTGTCCTCGGCAACATTGGCTTTGATAGGGGCAACTGCTGTAGGTTCAGTCGGGTTTACCGACGCCGGTTGCTCGTCAAAATGAATCTGGGCAATATCCAAGACAAAACACAGCACCGCACAGATATCATCCTCACCCACGCTGGTTTGCAAGTGGGCGCTGATACTATCATCCGTTTGTTGGTAATCCAACACCGTGCCAAGATTGCCGAGTTCTTCAAGCATCAGCGGAATTTCACTCGGTTTCAATTCGCTTAACCTGATAAACATTACTGCATCAACCGCCGCCAACGTTGCCGGTTCGGCGGTGTCAGGATTAACGCTGTCATCATTAGGAACAGCTTTAGCCTCCAACGCCAGTTGACGTAGTGCTTCGCAAATATAGGCAAAGCTCGCCGCATCGGGTTCGCTCGCCGTCTTGTAGGCATCTAATTGATCCTGCATGATATCTTTGGTTTCCAAAAACAGGTTAACAATTTCCGTGCTGAGGGACATCTCCCCTCGACGCGCCTCGTCTAACAAATTTTCCAATAAATGGGTGGTTTCTTGTAATACGGTAAAACCAAATGTTCCCGCCCCACCCTTAATGGAATGCGCGGCGCGGAAAATAGCGTTCAGTTGCTCGCTATCCGGTTTTAGCGGATCCAGAACCAGCAGATGCTGTTCCATATCCGCCAGCAGTTCAGCGGCCTCATCAAAAAATGTTTGGTAAAAAGCGCTTAATTCCATGCTCACGAAATCACCTCTGCTGTGAACCAGGTTGTTTAGACGACGAGCCAGCCGGGTTCGGAGTCCCGGTTGGCGTAGTGAGTGGCACGGTATCCGGTGTTGCTATCGGAGTGGCAACCGGGCTGCCCGTGGTCGTCGGTTTCGTTGACGAGTTTACCGGAGGTGCCACAACGTCGTGCGGATTGGCCGATTTTGCCGCCGCTGGATTCTCCGCGTTGGCCGGAACCTTGGCCGCATCCGCCGACGGCACCGCGTCTGTTTTGTCAGTGGCAGATTTGAATGCCGGTTGGTGCATCAATTCATCGGAGTTATTTACATCCAGAGCCTGGCCCGTTTGGTTCTCCTGCTCAATACTCAGTTCTGTTTTCTTATTCAGTACCAGCAGACTGATGCGGCGGTTGATGGCCGCATCGGGTTGCTTGGGATCAAAGCTCATGGTTGAGGACATGCCTATCACTCGCATGATTTTACCTTCAGCCAGCCCGCCGGTTATCAACTCACGCCTTGATGCATTGGCGCGATCGGCGGAAAGCTCCCAGTTACTGTAACCACGTTCGCCATTGCTGTAAGCGACGGCATCGGTATGGCCCGATATGCTGATTTTATTGGGAATATCATTGAGCACCGGTGCAATGGCGCGTAATACGTCGCGCATATAAGGTTCCACCTGCGCACTGCCATTTTCAAACATCGGCCGATTCTGGCTGTCGAGAATCTGTATACGCAAGCCACTGTCCACCAAATTGATTAATAGTTGCGGACGTAGCACCCGCAGGCGTGGATCGGATTCAATCAATTGATCCAGATCACCACGGAGCTTGCTGAGGCGATTTTTCTCCAGTTTGTCCTTAAGATCGGTAATGCTTTTGATGCTTTTACGCACATCGCCTTCGGCGCGGGTAGGATCGTCTCCGCCGCCAGGAATTGGACTGGTGCTGGTACTGCTACGATTGCCGCCGGTCAGCGCGACGCTTAATGGCGTACGAAAATATTCAGCTATAGCGGTCAACTGCTTCGGACTGGCAATCGACAGCAACCACATCACCAAAAAAAACGCCATCATCGCGGTCATAAAATCGGCATAGGCAATTTTCCAGGCACCACCGTGCGAACCATGGCTTTTGGATTTTCGTTTGCGGATCACGATAACCGGCTGGTTTTTCATGCATCTTCTTCCACCGGTTGTTTAACAGGTTCGCGCGCAAGCTTAACGTGCGCCTCCAGTTCGATAAATGACGGTCTTTCCGCAGAAAACAGTGTCTTGCGGCCAAATTCCACGGCAATCTGCGGTGCATAGCCATGGATACTCGACAGCAGGGTAATTTTGATGCACTGCATCATTTTTACGGTTTCATCTTTCTTTTGCCGCAGCAATGAAGACAATGGCGTAATAAAACCGTAGGCAAGCAGGATCCCCAGAAAGGTTCCCACCATGGCCTGACCAATAAGCGCTCCCAGCTCTACCGCCGACCGATCAGCCGCACCCAACGCATGAACCACGCCCATGACTGCGGCCACAATACCAAACGCCGGCAGTGAATCGCCTACTTGAGCAAGGCTGTTCGCGGGTATTTCACATTCATGTTCATAGGTCTCAATCTCCTCGTCCATCAACGCTTCAATTTCAAAGGCGTTCATATTGCCGCCAATCATCAGACGCAGGTAATCGGTGATAAAATCCACTAATTGCGTATCGGTCAACAGACGCGGATAGAGCTTAAAAATGTCACTTTCTTTTGGCGAATCAATATCAAATTCCAATACTAACATTCCATGCTGGCGTGCTTTGGCCATCAAACGAAACAGTAGCGCCATCAGATCCATGTAGAGAGATTTATTATATTTCGACTTGTGGAATAATTTAGGTAATGAATGCAATGTTAGTTTTATCGACTTACCGTTATTACTGACGATAAAAGCCCCAATGCCCGCACCAGCGATCATAAACAATTCGGCAGGTTGAAACAGCGCACCCAACTCGCCACCGACTAAGGCATAACCGCCAAATACCGCAGCAATGACAACAAAATAACCCACGATTACTAACACGCCCGTTCCCCCGGTAAAAAATTGTCGGCTAACGAGTGGTGATAAGGCAAAGGTCAGGAATTGCTAACCTTGGTAATTGTTTACCAGAGAAAGCGTTGGACAATATCGTCCGGTATCCCAATACCCCTTACACTGCACGCTTCACCTGCTCATCCAGCAGCTTAGGGTTAATATCGGCTAGGTTTGGTAAAAGTTTACGTCTTTTTACCGCACGGGAAGGCGGCTGACACAAACTACAGACAAATCCATAGACTGGCTGATGGGCATAGGTGATAAAATGACCATGGCAATGGCTGCAGGGCGTCAATTGCAACATGCCGCTTTCGACAAATCTTATCAGCGTCCACGCGCGGGTCAGCGCCAGAATCGGCGGTTCGCCTTCTTGTTGTGGGCACTGCTCAAGATACAGACGATAGGCGCAGATCACCGCCGCAACGCCACTATTCGGGTTATTTTGTTGCAATACTCGGAAAATATTGTAAAACATCGATGAGTGAATATTTTGTTCCCACGTCATAAACCAATCGGTGGAAAACGGCAGCATGCCTTTCGGCGGCGGGCTACCGCGCAGCTCTTTGTATAATTTTATTAGCCGACCGCGGCTAAGCTGCGTTTCACTCTCCAACATTTGCAATCTGGCGCCTAGCGTGATCAATTCCATGGCGAGTTGGATATCCCGGGCTTCCTGGATAATGCTTTTCACGATCATCTTTATGCCCTTTTCTTCGGCAACGTATTGTCTTTCGACGCGAGCCGTTCTTGTAGTTGGCTCGACAGTAATATCCCAGTATGGATTTGCTGCAATTCATCCACACGCGAGTCCTGGGTCAATTGCGTGATGGTTTGATGATCATCAAAACGGAACAAACATAAAAGCTGATTTGTTTCAGCCAATTTTACCATTTGTGACAAGCTTAATTTTATTAATACATCCGCCATTGTTTCATTTATCCCTAATCGAAACATTGCTGATGCTTTGTCCTGATTTATTAGCCGCTGCGCCAATAGTAAATATGACAGATTTATATCGTAAATATGCTTGCGTATTTCATTCGTATTCATTTTCCCATCCCTATAGACTATGTTTAAAAACATAACTTGGGTGATAAAATTTCGCCCGGTATCCTGAGATCGCCCCTAGGTGGCTAATGAAAAACAACGGAACCAGATAAAACCTTTATATTCCGGTGACCGAAGCGGCCAAGTAAAAATGCCATACCGTTAAATATTTTATGTGTTCACTGAGCCAAACCTGACCCGATTCATTAAAGCTTCTTCCGTGAACCAATTTTTACAATTTAG
>Ga0075038_10140882_pt1 | contig 12573 bp, 12 predicted proteins | sample OrgsoiRN2013_055_FD_67573 | JGI IMG/M metagenome (GOLD analysis project Ga0075038, IMG submission 67573) | Permafrost soil microbial communities from the Arctic, to analyse light accelerated degradation of dissolved organic matter (DOM) -... | ecosystem: Environmental > Terrestrial > Soil >... | reverse complement strand
TTTTTTTCCAGATTAACAATCGCAGCAGGAAATTATATTTCTGCTTTTTGCCAAAAAGCCTGAATAATAATGGAAGCGGTTTAAGATCTTTATTTACTTGATAAACTTCACTGAGGTATTTATCTTCAAATTGCAACGATCTGCTTGTATTGCGCAACCTGAAAGCTGAAAGTGGTAAATTTACCGACCACAGATCTGTATAGTTTGCAAACTTTATCCACAGATCGTAATCTCCTGCTAATTTTAAATCCAGATTAAGCCCACCAGATTGTTTCCATAAATCACTCCGCCAAAAAGTGGACTCTTGTAACAAATAGCCATAACCTCCTTTTCTGAACCAACCATTTTTAATAGCTTCCCTTGGCTTAGCCGATATGTTATTATAAAATTTCTTTAAGGATCCGTCCTCATTTAAAAAAGCGGATATACCCGTCAACCACCTTATTTGTTTATTTTCGGTAAACAATTGTGCTACGGTTCTAAATGTCCACGGAAATGATATATCATCTGCATTTAGCCAACAAAAAATTTCGCCTGTCGCTAACTCAAATCCCCGTGTTATTGCGCTGTACTGACCATTGTCTGGTTCGGATATTAATAACGTAATAAACGCTTTGTACTTTTCTATTATATTTAAAGTATTATCCGTAGAACCACCATCCATTACAATAATTTCCAAATTAGGATAATTCTGCTGCGTAATACTTCTAAGCGTATCTTCAATATATACTTCCATATTATAACACGGAAGCACTAAAGAAATTTTGGGTACTGTTAAATCCATCAATTAAATATCTATAATTGCTTTTAATCAAATAATTTACTTTAACAATCCTTTTGTTTGCATTTCACGCAGGGAGTTCTCGTAATTATTTTCTGTTACATTTTGTTGCTTTACCCATGAAACAAATTTTTCGATGCCTTCATCAAATCCAACTTTAGGCATAACTCCCAATATAGTTTGCAAGCGGGTTATATCAGCAAAATTATGTCTGATATCGCCTATCCGATACATTCCACTTACTTCGCAAGGAACTTCAATGTTAAAGTATTTCATCAATGATTTTGCAACATGCAAAACAGTTGTAGGCACCCCTGTTCCAACATTAAACACCTGACCATTTGCTTCATCATTAACTAAGCCTGCAATTGTTGCGTCAACCACATCGTTAATGTAAACAAAATCACGACTTTCAAGCCCATCCTCAAATATATTTATCTTTTGTTCCGCTCGTATGCGATTTGAGAATATGGATAATATGCCTGTATACGGATTAGTTAATGACTGACCAGGTCCGTATACATTTTGATAACGGAATGCTACAGCTGCAACACCTATTGCTGCACATACGTTTAATACCAGTTGCTCTTGTACTTGTTTAGTTATGCCATATACTGATGATGGATGTATTTTTGAAGATTCATCAGTTGCTACTAATTTTAATTTGCCGCCGCCAGGATAACTAACCTCAAAGTTACCAGCTTTCATATCATTATCATTTCTATGAGAAGGATATACCGCACCTAATTCTTCGCTTATATACTTCCCTTCTCCATATATTGACCGGCTTGAAGCAATAACTACCTTTTTTATTTTATGCTGCTTATTGGTAAGTATATTCAATAAAATTGCAGTGCCCTGAATGTTTACATTAGTATAGCGCTCAACTTCATACATTGACTGGCCGGTACCAGTTTCGGCTGCGAAATGTACAACAGCATCCTGATCCTCGATAGCACTTTCCCAATCCTCGGCAGATGTAACACTACCTTTGATAAACTCAACCTTATTTAAAATTGACCGATACAAAGGGGAGGTTTCTTCCGGATATTTGCCGTGTATTTGCTCAGATAATGTATCCAAGACTCTAATTTTATATCCCTTTTCGATAAGCTGCAGTGCAAGATGTGACCCAATAAAGCCGGCTCCGCCTGTAATTAAGATTTTATTCATATAGGTATAGTGAGAACATTTTCAATAAGGTAAATCGCGGAGTACAAAAAAGAATTTTTGCCCCCATAAAATTAACAAAAAAAAATAAATGTTGCAATTAAAATTCTATTTTTTTAAAAAATCGTCAATAAAATCATTGATGTCCCTAACTTTTGCTAATAATTGAGCATTTCGACATTCGCTATAATCTCGTAAAAGCGAGGATGGATCATCTGTTAAATTAAAAATAATTGTATTGGAAGTATTAAAATTTTCACTATTATGCATATAAACATTATTTGTGATAAGTTTTGTGCCCATTTTAATGGACTCATAACATCTCATAGTAATGCCGGTTTGATCACTGTGTGCATAATCTACTGTAAACATCGAATTTTTGATGGCTGCAGTATATTCCTTGTAACTCAGCGGTTTTCTAAATATGTATTTTTTAAGCTTTAGATATAAACGTGGATTTTTTGCAAAATTTGCGATGAATGTAAATATGTTCATCTCATATATATAGATAAATACATTTTGTGGCTGGAGTATACTTAATATTTTGTCTATATATATTAATCGCTCAGAATGATTTCTTACAATATACGACAACTCATATTTTGCTTCATTTTTATGAATTGCTGCTTCGGTAGATGATGTAAAAAGCTCTAATACGGGTAAATTATATTTTTTTGCATCTTCATAGTCAAACGTAAAATATTTTGATACCGATTTGTACCACTTTAAAGGTCCTGGATTGTATTTAAAAGAATCCCAATTATAGGCAGCAATCCTTTTTACTGATTTTTTCATATCCTGTATAAGCTTTTCACTTATACCACGACCTTTAAATATTAGCGCTACATCATAATTTTTCCCTTCTAAAAAATCTCTTTTAATTGTTTTGTAAGTTATTTTAGAAAGAATGGGCAATCGCAACTTACCCATTATTTTACCAATGGTACCTTCTGGATACTCATCGTTTGCTACAGTTACTTCGTATCCTTTTTGGATAAGGGCTTTTGTTATATGCTCTTCAAACGAATAGAACTTTTTAGGAATAATTAGTAAACAAGCCTTATAATTTTCTTTTCCTTGCATTTTTTTAATTTAATTCGACATATGAGACATAAAAGAGAATTTAGCGGCTCTATTGGCTTTTAGGGGGGATTGAATATAATTGCAATATCTTTTTACTATTAGTTTTTCTTAGCTTGAACAAACTACTATCAATTGCTTTACTGCGGTTAATCTCTATTGAAATCCGCCCCATTTTTAAATCGTTTGACAGCTTTAACACGCCGTTGGTATTGGTATAAAACCTATAAAATGGATTTCTTTTGGTAGGAGTATAAACATCCCACGGAATTAAATAATCACGTCCTCGTTTATAGCAATAAGCCATTAAATAATCGTGAGAATTTTGATCGGAAGAAACAAGTGAAAACACCTGAGTTTTAGAGAGCGAATCGGCAACCCTGTAAATACTATCTAAATATGGCACATTTAAATGGTCTCGGCTTAGTTCACAAATACCGCCGTCATAAATACTCGTAATGTCATTCCATGATCCATTATAGTTATTAGCTAAAATCTTTATTCCTGGTTTATATGCATTAAGCTTTTGTTTCCAGCTTGCTATAAAATTTATCACGCTTTCTCGCTGGTACTTTTGATATAAAACCAACAACTGATCATGACTGTTATAGTCTGCCTTATTATTATTTAAAATCAGCCTGAGCTTTTGCTTTAACGTTGGTTCGTCAATATAACCGTATTTATGATTAAGCAGATACTCGCCAAAACCTTTTATACAATAATCACAAAAACATCCATATTTATTGGGGCGTTCCTGTTGTAATTGTACATTAAAAATCGGGTCATCAACAAATATTGCATAAGCTCCCATATCTATATACTGCAAAGATTTTTTAAGAAATAAAGCCTTAAAAATGGGATTATTCACACATCCCCAGTAAAGATTATGGTCTGTTGATTTTGTCATCCAAGGTGGGACATAAGGCTTTCCGTTGATATCAACAATCCGATATTTAACAGTTGTATATCCCGCAGAATCTGGTACCTGGGGGTGTATAGCCAAACTAAACGAAAGATTACGGCTTTTTAATAATTTAAGAACAGCTGGTGATTCGCAATATAACCAATCCAACCGGGACGGATGAAGCTGATCAATTATTTTTAACGTATTTAAAGTATCGTTGCCTGTTACCGGATGAAACGACCTTGAAGACAAAACGAGATGTGTTGTTTGTGAAAATGTATTATTTACAATAAGCAGTACCGAAAAAACAACGAACAATAATTTTATCTTTTTCATCATTATTAAGTTCAAACCTATATAACCGCTTTTTACAAGAATAGTTTCATAAACGTAACTTTTTACCCATTATTTATAACATCGATCTGTTGACAAAAAATATTTTATCACGATAAGGCCCAAACGGTATATGAGTATATATAATTTTCTGCGTCAATTTTTTTCCGTCCTCAATATTTGTTAAAACACATTCAAAATCACTGTAATCCTTAGTATGGTCAATCAAAGTAATATCCTTCGAAATTTGTTCTTTAATATACTCCCGAGAAATACTTTCAGGAAAGCTCTTTAAAAATAATGACAGCAATGTTTCATCGTCATAATCGAAAAGATCATAAAAATTCTTTCGCTCAAAAACGTTTAATTCACTGTTAAATCCGGCATTGACTACTTTAAAATTATCTTTTTCAGCAGCTTCTTTTACCACTTCAAAACTTTTTATCATTTCAATAGCTGTTTGTTCATCTGGTTGATGGTATTTTCTTCCTTTACCAAAATACCTCGGATCAAAATGATTGGGATCATCGTCTTTAGATGATTCAATTTCCCGGCCATTTAACACTTTAGCCGTTTTATGAATCTGATAGTTCTGATCAACTCCTATCAAATAGATTTCGGAAAAACCCAAATAACTCAATACCTGAAATGCCTGGAACGCCACAGTTGACCCTTTACCAACAAGTGGTAAACGCCTGGAGTACCACAAGGGAACGATACCATGTACCCATTGTATATTAGGTTTTGGCTCAACATATTGTTTGTGTATGGAAAGAAATGCACATAATCCAAAATTGCCTATTTGTTTATTCAGTTCATCACTTATATCAGGCAATACCAATGGATCAACGCACATGAAAAATTTGGGGAACCAGTTTATTCTTTCATGAAGCATGTAAAATCTGTTAAAACACATAGTATGCTCATCGCGTAACATATATAACGGTGTTTCATTTAAGCTCGGTCCATTACCAATTAAAAAAACTCTCTTACCCGCATATTTGCCCTTGAGCGCTTTCCATTTCCTTGAATTTTCATCCGGGATTACTACTGTTTTAAAAATCTGTATTATTTTATAAAACTGATTACCTATCCAACTTTCCATATTATTTAATTTGGGGTATTAAAACTTTATTTTTTCGGTATTTTTACGTGCATTTGCCCCCATAAACAGAAAATCAGTGCTAAAGGCTAAAAAATTATAACCTTCATCAATTTTTGCCTTTAACCGGTCAAACTCAGGATCGATTACGTGAAAACCCATAGCCATCCCCTTTTTTTGGCATATATCTTTAAACCGCTCAAGCGCAGCCACTACTATCGGCTCATCATACTTTCCCGGAATTCCTAATGAACCTGAAAGGTCATACGGGCCTATGAACGCGCCATCAATGCCTTCAACATTTAAGATGTTTTCCAAATCGTTTATACCATCTATATGTTCAATTTGTGCTATAACAACCAGGTCGGTTTTTACCCACTCCTTGTAAGTCTCAAAACCAATACCATATTGTTGCGCTCTTGCCAGGCCTACACCTCTTTTGCCTTCGGGAGGATACTTCGCATATTGAACCGCCTGTTCAGCTTCGATGCCCGAGCACACCATCGGAACAATTATTCCATCAGCACCGGCATCCAAAACACGCTTTATAATTACCTCTTCGTTTTTACTTACCCTAACTATGGCAGCGATGCCTTTTGATTGAATAGTAGTAATTAATACCTGTACCATAGATAAATCAATGGTTGTATGTTCTATATCAATCACTAACCATTCGAAATTTGCGGTTGCTAATATTTCGGCAATGGCAGGGTGGCCAATAGTTATCCATGAGCCAATTGTAAGTTCCCTGTTTTTAAGCTTTTGCTTTAAATTTATCTTTCCCATGTAATTCGTTTTTATTTCATTATATCAGCAAAAACTGTCACCGCCCCGCCGTTTCCATCCTCAACAAACATAGGTGCTACTACTACCGATAGTATAGCCTTGTCAATAGCGGCTAACGCCATATCTTCAATTACCAAAATTGTTTTTTTATCTTCATCAGGGCAAAGGAAAGCTTTATGACTTATTCTGCCCTCGGGCCTAAAATTCCACGAGGTTAAGGATATAAAATCAAATCCAACACACCTTAATTTAGGATAATTAATTCTAAAATAATCTGCTAACTCCGCTGCAAGACCCGGGCTATCATTCCAATACTTGTCATTTGTTCTGTACCGTTCATATCCTGTGCGTATAAACAACAATTCAATATCATTCTGTTCAATTTCATTTTCAACCTTTTTAAAATCCTCAATGGAAATTAAAATACCTGTGGTACAGGGTATATCAACAAGCTTTACTTTATCGTAAAAAAAATCATTAACATCAAATTCATGTGTCATTTTCCCTGTCGCAGAAAAATGTCGCGGCGAGTCGATATGGGTACCAATGTGATTGTTCGAAAATACCCAGCAGGAAGAATTTGCCGTTTCACCTTTCTGGATAGAAGAATTATCGCGAATGAAAATCCTATCACGATTACCATAAGATGGTGTTGATTGCGAAAGAATATGTGACAGGCAAATATTATTTTTCATCAGCAAGCCTTCTTTGAAGTAGAAATTCTGCCCAATAAAAATCTTCCATATCATCAATATCTGCGGCCTCCAAGCGATCCATTGGGAACATGATAGGGTTAGTTCCTAACCTTGATTGAGCCTTTATATTGGTTTCTCTTGAAAAAATATAAAAACATGAATTTTCATGAAAAATAGGATCAAGATCCTGTGTTCTTATCAGCTTTTTAGGGTCATGGTTAACCCCTGTTCCATTTTTCCAATAAAACCGTTGCTTTGTTTCTGTTACTGAGAATAATGCATCGTGCTCCTTTTGGGCAAAAAATGTTTCAATCGCTTTATCAATGGTTTGAGTGGTGAGCAAGGGGTTGGTACTGTGCGTTTGCAAAAAGTAATCTCCCGTTGTTTGAGAAAGATCATATGCAATTAAGGGCTGAATGGTTACCATATCACCTAATAAAAATTCAGGCCTTTCCAATATTGTAACCTTTTCGAATTTGCTTTTGGCACTTTCTGCTATTTGCTCCGAATCTGTATTAACAATAATTTCTGTTATATATTTACTCAAACTTAAAGCTTCCATTACCCAATGAAAGCATGGTTTCCCAACCAAAGAGCGAATGTTTTTGTTGGGAACTCTTTCAGAAAAGCCCTTCATTGGGACTAAAGCTTTTATATTAGGTATATCCATTTTATATACTTACTTTAATAACAATCTTTTTTATATATCCGGGTTCTTTTGCGCAATATACCGGAGCGTGCCCATCTTCAGGATAGAAGATAGCAAATATCTCATTACCAATAACCACCTCTCCTTGCGGATCGGTCATATCATAAAAAGTAAAATCTTTTTCTGCATTATATTCTGTATTGGGTGTTAGCCGTTTAAGGTTTGACCAAGGTATACGCTCAGTATTTTTTATACAATATTGAACATCAATTACATGTTTATGAGCCTCGTAACCAAAATCATTCTTTACTTTAGTTTCGTACTCCATTACAACAGCTTTAGCTGTTGCCGTAATAGGATACACCCCCAATTCAATTTCAGGATCAGCGTTCTTTATAAACAACAACCCCTGGTATATATCGTAGTTTATTGATTTATAAAACTCAATATTAGTAAGTGAATCAATTATCATTTGTGAAATTTAAGGTATTGGTTTGATGCATAGACATTTAGATAATTAACTCCCTTACCTGTCTCAAAATTAAAATCCCCGCCAGCCGCCTTAACAATTGCCAATCCAGCAGCCACATCCCATATTGCTATATTGCTTTCCGTATAAACATCCGCACTCCCCTTGGCAACGTATATAAGAGATGTTGCTGCCGAACCTAAAAGCCGTACTTTTTTATATTGTTTTACTTTATCAAGAAAAGATCCAAGTGTGACATCGTCAAAAGATGAATATACGGGAAACCCCGTCACGATTATTCCATCACTCTTTTGGGCTATGTCACTTACTTTTATTGGTTCATCATTACAATATGCACCGCTACCCACAAGCCCCGTATACATTTTGTCATGATAAAAATCGTATATAACACCTCCAACAGGAACATTATTTTTCCATAAGCCTATGGATATACAATAAATATCTATACCGCGTTGAAAATTTAAACTCCCATCAAGTGGATCTATTATCCAACAATATTCCTGTCCTTCTGATATTTTGATTTGCCCCGACTCTTCACTCAATATATTATAACCGGTTGAACTCAACTCGTCAGCAATCATTTTTTCAGATTCAACATCTGCCTGAAGTTTAATATCTTTACCTACGCTGCTGTTTATAACAATTTCGGTTTGCTTATATTCAGTTAAAAGCCTGGCTGCTTTTCTTGCTACCGTTGCCGCAAATTCAATATTACTTTTTAAATCAGTATTGCTCATTGCTTAATTTGTCTTTGGAAGAAAATGACCTAATCTTATTACGCTTGCAAGGCCAAAAATTCTTTGTCAGTAGAAAGATAATTAACAATAATATGATTCAATATCATATGCACATCTTCTATCGGGCCATAATCGCCTTTAGGATTAGGCGTGTACAATGGCACCGTTGAAATTTCATTCAGTTTGCCGCCAAGGAAACCAACAAAAGCAATTGTTTTGCCACCAAGCTCGTTGGCATATTCTGCTGCCTTAACTAAGTTTGGTGAGTTTCCGCTTGCAGATATCGCGATTAACACATCACCAGCTACAAACTGACCACGCATTTGTTCAACAAAAACGTCGTCAAAATTATTATCGTTGCCTATAGCGGTTATCATGGGCACGTTATCTGTTAAGGCAATTATCTTCGGGCGGAATTTTGAGAAATAACGCACAAAAAACCTAAAGTCGGCCTGCATATGCGATGCCGTTGCAGCACTCCCGCCGTTACCAACTACATAAATGGTATTTCCGCTTTTGAACGCTTCAATGAAGGTTGTTACAACCTGTCCTAATTTTTCCGGATCAATTTTATTTAAAATATCGGTCAAACGGCCAACATAATCCTGAAGGTAGTCTTTTAATAAATCTGTTCTTTCCATATTGATAATAAATTCATTTACAATGATTTAGAAGTCTTTTTGTTCATATACCTTATCAATAATACGCATTAATTTAAGCGCATCATCAGAGTTGCCTATAGTTACCTGTTTATTATTATCAATGGCATCAAAAAAATGATCCATTTCATACCGCCAGCTATTGTTGTTTACATATTTGGTTATCACCTCATCCTGCCATGTTGCCGCCGGCGCAGTTGATCTGTTTTTGGCTACTGATAATGTTTCTTCACCGTATGACATACTTGAAGTTATAAGGCCATTTAAAACCATATAACCTTTTTCCAGGAATATCTCTAACGAAAACAGGTGCCGCCATTGAGACATTGTAGAATGTAAAGAAGCAACCTTACCTGTGGCAGATTCCTTTAAAATAACAAATGCATTATCTTCAACATCCATATGCCAGTACAGGTTTGATACTTCGGCCTTAACCACATCAAAATCTCCAGATAAAAACAAGAATAAATCAAGCATATGAATACCCTGATCCATCAATATCCCCCCGCCTGCAAGTTCTTTTTTTGCGCGCCATTGGTTAAAATAATCGGCAGTTACACTTTTACCATAACGTCCCCTTAACCATAACACCTTGCCGTACTCGTTACTGTCTATAAGCCTTTTCATGTGCATTACGCTATCATGATGACGATGGTTGAAGCCATACATAAGCACTTTGCCACTGTTTTTTTCAGCAATTATTATTTCTTCAATATCCGCTCCCGTAAATGCTGGCGGTTTTTCGCAAAAAACGTGCTTACCGGCATTAAGAGATCTTATTGTAAGATCTTTGTTAAGAAAATTAGGCGTACAAACAATAATTACGTCCAGATCAGGATGATTGATAATTTCTTCGTGGCTCAAATTAGGGATTCCCTCAAAATCAGCGCCCAAGTTTGGTTCTGATATTGCTATGACCTTTCCTCTTTTAATTTCAGTAATAGCCAGGTTACGGGTTTTACCCATTACACCATAACCAATAATACCGACTTTGTAATTCATATAGCGTAGTAGTTTTATTTTAAAGCATTAATAAGGTTATTAACTGCATCTATTTCCATCAGCAGCTTTCCTTCTTCTGCATATGATCCTAAATGAGGGGTTAGTACCACATTATCAAGATCGCACAGGTTACCAGTATATGGCTCCTCGGAGAATACGTCTATTGCTGCACCGGCTAATTTTTTATTGGCAAGCGCTTCATATAAAGCAGCTTCGTCAACAATGCCACCGCGCGATATATTGATTAGAAAAACACCAGGTTTAATCAGATCTATTTCAGCCCCCCCTATTACCGGCGAACCATCTTCATTGCCAGGAACATGAATTGTTATAATATCTGCGGTTTTTAATAAGGTATTAAAGTCCACTAGTTCAACACCATTTTTTAAGGCCCATTCTTTATCAGCAAAAGGGTCATACCCAATTACCGGGTTTCCAATACCTCTAAATAATTGAGATACTAAACGGCCTATGCGGCCTAACCCAACAACACCTATAACTTTATTAAATATAAGATTACCAACCTGTTTTTTCCATATCCTATTTTTAAGATCAGAATGGGCTTGTGGAATTTTTCGGAGTAAGGAAAGTGTCATAGCTAAGGTAAGCTCCGCCACTGCACGCGTAGGACCATCTGGTGTATTTTTAACTATAATACCTTTTTGGGCAGCATAGTTTAAATCAACACTATCCATACCGATACCTACGCGGCTAATACATTTAAGATTTGGAAGTGCATCCATTACTCTTGCGGTCAAAGGCTCTACCCCAGCTACAATGCCTATACAGTCACCAGCCAATTCAATTACCTCATCTTCGGTGAGCTTCCTGCCGTAGGGATTATTAACAATCTCATATCCGTTTTCCAATAATAAATTGAATGGCTGATCACCAACCTGCCCAAAAGATGATGGAGAAGTTAAAACTTTCATAGAATAGATTAAATATAAAAAATGGACTTCCACTTAGGTTATCCTTACAAATGCAAAGTAAAATTAACTCTTATTTACCAAATTAAAAAACGATACAGCAATTAATTAATAAATTAATAATAAAAATAGCTTTTATTAACGGTTTTCATATTAACGAAAATATAACCTATCAACTAAATTATATTTTAAACCCGACTTTCTATCTCCTATCACTTTAGCTGGTATACCACCAACTATTTTATTTGGCGGCACGTCTTTTGTAACAACAGCCCCGGATGCAACTACAGATCCACGTCCAATTGTAACACCAGGGAGAATGATTACCCTGGAGCAAATCCACACATAGTCTTCAATTATCACATCTCCTCCTTTAGTTTCATGATAATCAGAACTTGGGTCATGTTCCAGATTATAAATCATTGTTTCACGGGCTATATCAACATTATTCCCAATTATTAACTTATATACCCTACCATCTAACAAACAATTAGGGTTAATTATCGTATTATGGCCAATTTGTATATTATCTCGGCTCAATGAGTGATTTAATATCTGCACTCCCAATCTAACGGATGAATTTTTGCCTATTTTAAAATATAATCTCGTGAGTGATCGTCTGATAATTTTACTTGGAATTCTGTTAATAATATGATTGAAAATGTATAGTCGCAATCCAATTACAAACTCTTTAAATCTATAAAAAACAGCAACTTTAAAAAAGTTCAAAAAATGCCTCATATGTTTTTCAATTACCCTAATAACCGCATAACCTCCCCCCACATGAATTTTATAAAAAGCTACGTCTTTTGATATATTGTGATTTGAACGGAGGGATGTTAGACTCCTAAAGTATCCACGTAAGGAGCCGCTATGAGATATGCTGGTTTGCCGCCTGTCATTCCAAACTTTTAAAGCGGGGTGACAAAATATTTTGACTCCCGCTTTTGTTGCTCTTAGTGTAAAATCAGCATCCCCATAATACTGAGGAAACCTTTCAGCATCAAAAAATCCAATTAAATCAAATGCACTCCTGGGAATTAACACCCCCATTCCGCCCGTCCAATCGCAACGTTTTACCGCCTGGTAGTCATCGCCGTCAATCTCGTTATATGCATAGATGCCCTTTTTACCATTTTTAAAATCAAAGCTGGCACCAAAAAAGAATATTTTATTTTTTGGACTGTGATAATAAACTTTACTTGATATTATAGCCTCTGAAAAATAAGGATCCTTGATTATATTGCCAATTTGGC
>Ga0075038_10014776_pt1 | contig 12991 bp, 13 predicted proteins | sample OrgsoiRN2013_055_FD_67573 | JGI IMG/M metagenome (GOLD analysis project Ga0075038, IMG submission 67573) | Permafrost soil microbial communities from the Arctic, to analyse light accelerated degradation of dissolved organic matter (DOM) -... | ecosystem: Environmental > Terrestrial > Soil >... | reverse complement strand
ATCGCCGTCGCCGTTCAGATCGACACCCTTGCCGCCCTTGGCACAGGTCGGCGCAGCGACCGAACCCACCAAACGGGGATCCTTTTCGCTAAACGCTGTCGCGCCGCCGCCATTGGCGAGGGTCTTTACACTTGCCGCGCGCGACTCTGCCAGCGTACGCCAGCATGGCACGCTGGCCTAAGGGGCGTTGGCCCGGCGCTAACGCACCAGACGCGGGTAATTATCGGCAATACTGTCGCCGGTGAACGTCGCCACCCATCCTTGCGGGTTATCAAATACCCTTATGGCAGTGAAATACGGCTCGGCCCCCATATCAAACCAGTGTGGAGTACCGGCGGGCACCGAAATAAGATCATCTTTCTCGCACAGGATTTGCCAGATTTTCCCGTGAAGATGTAGGCAAAACAGACCAGACCCTTCGACAAAAAAACGAACTTCGTCTTCGCCGTGGGTATGCTCCGACAAAAACTTGGCGCGCAGCGCCTCGCGCTCGGGATGGTTGGGTCGCATGCTGATCACATCCCAGCTCTGGTAGCCTTTTTCCGCCACCAGCCGGTCGATAGCATGCCGATAGGCTGCCAGCACGTCAGCGGGTTGGGGGTCGTTACCGAGATCGCGGTCGGCTTGCCAGCGTTCAAACCTGACCCCGATGGCGTCAAGTTGCCGGCCAATAGACTCTGCATCGCCGCTTTGCCATATCGATTGGTCGGCATTGGTATCGGTAAAAATGGTTAACGCGCTCATTGAGCCATCTCCTGTAAGTCAATCTGGTCAAAACGATTTACCTGAGGGTGCATAGATGTCACGTCTGCTACCAGCGGATCGCGCACCAACTGGCAGGTCAGCCAGCCTGCGGCGCGCGCGGCGTCCAGCTCCGGTGTGATATCGGAAAGAAACAGCACGTCCCCCGCAGGCAGACCTACCTCGTCGGCAATGGCGCGATACGCGCTGATGTCACGTTTGGCGCCGACCCGGGTATCAAAATAGCCGCTGAACAGCGGTCGCAGATCGCCGGCTTCGCTATAACCGAACAGTAATTGCTGTGCTTGCACCGACCCGGAAGAATAGACATACAACGCTATCCCCTGGCGCCGCCAGGTTTCCAGCCGAGGCGCTACGTCAGGATAAAGGTGACCGAGAAAATCCCCCTGCTGGTAGCCGTCACGCCAAATCATTCCTTGCAAGGCCTTTAGCGCAGTGGACTTGCGATCCTGATCCATAAAACCGAACAGTGTGGCGGTCAGGCTTGGCAGATCGGCGGCCGGTTGGCCTATCTCGCGACGCAAATCGCCAAGGGCCAACGCAACATCGGGCTGATCTTGGTGCTGGCGTAGATAACCCGCCAGCCGTTCGCGGGCATAGGGAAACAGCACCTGGTGAACAAAACGGATGTCGCTGGTGGTGCCTTCAATATCGCAAACAATCGCCTTAATCATCTGGCCTCCAACAGCCGGCGCTGCAGCTCGCATTGGAACAAAAACTCGAGGCCCTCCAGGTGGCGCCGCGCTTGCTGGACGTCGTGGCCCCAGCAATACACACCGTGGCCGCGCACCAGAAAGCCGAAGCGCAGCGGATCGAGGCGGTGGCGCCCGGCAACCCGCGCCGCCAAGGCAGGGATATCCTGGTCGTTATCGAAAATCGCGATGGCCACGGACGCCAGGTGGCTGCCGCCCCCGGTAAGGGATTTTTGCATCTCATACCCGGTCAGATCCAGCGTAGGACCCGGTTCGACCCGGGACAGGACGGTGGCGTTTACCGAATGGGTATGCAAAATGGCCCCTACCGCCGGATAGCTGCGATAAATCAAGGTATGGAGACCGGTCTCGGCGGAAGGGGTCCGTGTATCGTCCACCCGGTTACTGGCGATATCCACCGCCAGAAAATCCTCCGCCCGCAGCGCGCCCTTGTCTTTACCCGATTCACTGACCAGACAGCGCCGATCATTGTCGCGGATCGACATATTGCCGCCGGTGGCCGGGCACCATCCCCTGGCACCAATCCAATGACATGCGTCCACCAATGCAGCTAATTGCCCGTGTTCCGACATCGTGATTTATCTCCCCGGCGCGAATGATGATCCTACTATTTAGTCGTTTAAACATCCATTTAGCCGTTTAAACATCCATATGGCTTTATCGCCAAATAGTAACATCAGGTTAATGCGTCGGCAACATATTCAATTTATCCCAAACTCCTTATATACCCGTCATACTTCAAGCTGCAGGTGCGTTGGCAATACTCAACCCATCCTTGGGCCTCGCCCCTAGCGGGGCCGCGATAGATCGCGTTCAAATCTGCTCCAGACAGATTTGTCTCTGCGTCGCCGCCCTCCTGCAACTCCAACTTAATTCGTAAGGCGGGGTATGAGTCGTGAAGTGAAAACGTTTGCTTTGGTTCAACAATATCGATCACGTTACTGATTCTCGAACCATTCAACTAATTCAAGAGCACTTTGACAACCTGGGTGTTTGGCTGCCTGAGTTACGGTGAATCCATAGTGCGTTACCATTCTTCTGGCAAACGCAGCCTTAGATCCGCCAGGACCTTGCTTGCTCAGTTGATTAGCAATTTCTTTTAATCTGTTCCACGGCATCGCTAACGTCGCTTCAGGATGCTCCTCGTTGAACGCTTCAACAGTAAGCCATTTTTTCATTGCTGGTGAATCCGCCAAAAACCACGCCTCAATGGCCCTAACCGCAATAAAAGAAATATCTACTTTATGATGAAAAATACGTTCTCTGACTTCATCAGTTGATACTGCATCTTCCAAGTCGGTCAGGATACAGATTTTTTCCGCCCCAGCTTTTTGTAACCTTTCAACGAATCTTTCGACATATTTAGGGAGAAGATTACCACCACCTTCAGCGTTAATAACTGGTGTAATTAATTCAAACCCTCGCATCTGTAATAAAGAGACAAATGCGGGCGAATTCACAATAATCGACTCACTGTCCCCCTCAACAATAAAGCCCACTTTCACCATGGCAAGCCACCATCAAATAGGTTGGTTAACCATGCGGTATCCAGCGGTATCTGCTTTTTATCCACTCCCGAATCGACAGCATGTTTGAGACGGGTTTTTCCTTCATACTTACTGACAAACCACAATTCATCCGGCTCAAGGTTTCTGACAACAGATTCACTGTGCGTGGTAATAATGATGGGGTGTTCCATGGACGCATTTTCACGCATTAGCTGTACCAGTTCACCAATCGCCTTAGGATGAATACCCCGTTCCGGCTCTTCGATTATCGTCATTCCAGGCTTGGTTGCACGGCTTAAAATCGCAGTCATAATACATAGCGTGTATATAGTGCCATCTGAAATCATTTGCGCTGGAAAACGGGTTTTGGTGCCCTGTTCTTTAAACGTTAAAACGGTTGAACCATCCAGTTTTTGTTTTTCGGTAGCAACATTTTCCATTCCAGGGACGATAAGTTCCATCCAATCAAGGATCTGTTGTTTAAAATTTTTGTCTGCTTCCATGGTAGACAGCACTGAGGCGATGTTCCTGCCATGGCTGTCAAGAAATGATGCATCCGTTTTTGCACTGTCGGGTTCTTTGGCTCTAAGCGGATCGATGCGGTATACGCTGATATTAGTCATAAACTGATACAGCACAGTTTCCCCTAATAACATAAGCGCCGTCATATCTGGCGAGTAAGAAGGCAACAATGCGGGCTGTGTGCCGGGTTCATCACTAAGCCTAATGGTCACTTTATCAGCTTGTTTGCGCTCGATATACACTACACCATTAAGGGTTAACTGCTCAGTGATACTGGGCTTTTTGTCCATATCCTGAATGGTGAGATTGTAGCTATAAACCCGATTGTTAAGCTCAATATTGAGCTCAAGAGACGCGGTGGTACGGTTTTCTTTGCGCAACGTGTAACAGTGAATCTGCTGAAAACCACCAAAATCCCTGATTGCCTGCGTGGCTCCTGTTTTGACTACTGAGCCAAAAAAAGCCAACGCATCGGTGATATTGCTCTTACCCGCGCCATTGGCACCAGCAAAAGCAATAAATGGTAGGCTGCGGGTGATAGAAAGCTCCGCTACGCTTTTAAACCCTTTGATGGTCAAGGGGTGTTGGTCCATTATGCCTCCAGGGAAAGAGTACCGGTGATGGTATTCACTTCTGCCTACAACAGATCGCAAAATTTGCCGTAGTTAACCTTAATAGCATCTTGACATCCTCCCGGCCCGAAGACCGAGGTTTTACGGCACACATCATAAAGATCAATGCTGATGCGACTATCCGCATCATGCCGCCGGCAGTCATCGATGCCGAGTAACTTATTGAATTTTTTAATCCGTTCATCCAACTCTTTTTCAGATAAGTGGCGCGACGCCTGACTCGGCCATCCGGTGCTCTGTCAATATTGCCCTGCCCGCTGAATAAACCAACGCCCTATCCGTCGATGTCCACCTCGCCGCCCTTTTCCTGCAGCCAGTTGCGCCGATCTTCGGATCGTTTTTTGGCCAGTAGCATATCCATCATCGCCAGCGTCTGCTGCATGTCCTCGTCGTCGATGGTTAATTGCACCAAACGGCGGGTATTGGGATCAAGGGTGGTTTCACGCAACTGCGGCGGATTCATTTCACCCAGTCCTTTGAATCGCTGGACGTTTGGCGTGCCCTTCTTGCGCTTAAGCTGCTCCAGTACCCCGGCCTTCTCACTCTCGTCCAGGGCGTAAAACACCTCTTTGCCCAAATCGATGCGATACAGTGGCGGCATAGCGACGTAGATATGCCCCCCTTTCACCACCGCGCTGAAATGGCGTACAAACAGCGCGCACAGCAGGGTGGCAATATGTAGACCGTCCGAGTCGGCATCCGCCAGGATGCAGATCTTGCCATAGCGCAGCTGGCTAAGATCGTCGCTGTCGGGATCAATGCCGATGGCCACGGAAATATCATGGACTTCCTGAGAGGCCAACACTTCGTCCGACGAGACCTCCCAGGTATTGAGGATCTTGCCTTTGAGCGGCATGATCGCCTGGTATTCACGATCCCGCGCCTGCTTGGCCGATCCGCCGGCGGAATCACCCTCTACCAGAAACAGCTCGGTGCGTGCCAAATCCTGCGCGGTGCAGTCCGCTAACTTGCCGGGTAGCGCCGGGCCGCTGGTGAGTTTTTTACGCACCACTTTTTTGGACGCACGTAAACGCCGTTGGGCACTATTAATGGCCAGTTCGGCCAACTGATCGGCAATTTGGGTATTCTGATTGAGCCACAGACTAAACGCGTCTTTCACCACCCCTGACACATAGGCGGCACATTGGCGCGACGACAGGCGCTCTTTGGTCTGGCCGGCAAACTGCGGATCCTGCATTTTCACCGATAACACGTAGGCGCAACGCTCCCAAATATCTTCCGCCGACAGCTTGACGCCACGTGGCAGAATATTGCGATACTCGCAAAAGTCGCGCATGGCGTCGAGCAAACCTTGGCGCAGCCCGTTGACATGGGTACCGCCCTGCGGGGTAGGAATCAGGTTAACGTAGCTTTCGGTAAGCAGTTCGCCGCCTTCGGGCAACCAGAGCAGCGCCCAGTCCACCGTTTCAGTTTCACTGGCAAAAGCGCCGACAAACGGCGCCTCGGGCAGGGTAATCAAGCCATTGATCGCCTGGTTAAGATAATCCGTCAGGCCCGACGCGTAGCACCAACGGGTTTCGGTATTATTTACCTGATCATTAAAAACAATTTCCACACCGGGGCACAATACCGCCTTTGCCTTAAGCAAATGGGCCAGCCGGGAAGCAGAAAAGCGTGGGCTGTCAAAGAACTGTGGATCAGGCCAGAAATGGACGCTGGTACCGGTATTGCGTTTGCCGCAGGTGCCGATCACCGACAGGTCTTCCACCTTATCGCCGTTTTCAAAAGCAATAGCGTAAACATTACCATCGCGACGCACCTTGACGTCCACTCGGGTGGACAGCGCATTGACCACCGAAATGCCAACACCGTGCAGGCCACCGGAAAACTGATAACTCTTATTGGAAAACTTGCCGCCCGCATGCAGGCGACACATAATCAATTCCACCGCCGGCACACCTTCCTCAGTGTGGATATCCACCGGCATGCCGCGTCCGTCATCGGTAACTTCCAGGGATTGATCGGCATACAACACGACATCGATACGGCGGGCATGCCCGGCCAAAGCTTCATCCACGCTATTATCGATAACTTCCTGGCCCAGATGATTGGGCCGCGAGGTGTCTGTATACATCCCGGGCCGGCGGCGCACCGGTTCCAACCCGCTTAGTACTTCTATCGCATCGGCGTTATAGCTTGATTCAGTCATGGTTTAAATCGTATTTCGTGACAAATTGTTGGAGAGCCTACCGCAAAGAGTACCTGCTCGGGAAGCGTTATTCGCGTGGCGCAAATGGCAGCGATTCAGTCCGGATTAAGACCCAGGAAGTCAATGATGGGTGCAAAAAAGTGGTCGAATCCAATAAAAGCATGGTTTCCGCCCGATTCCACGGTTTGGCGGCAATGGGTGTAATACTCCTGCGCCTGTCGGTAATCGAGGATTTCGTCGCCCGTTTGTTGCAGCAGCCAGATCAGATCCGGCGATTCGAGCTTTTCGATCTGCATTAACTTCAGATCATAGATATGTTGCGACTCTAGCACATAACGATGACCGGTGTAGGGATTCTCGTTGGTGCCTAAATACTGGGCTAATAACTCAAAGGGACGCACGGCCGGATTCACCACCACCGCCGGCAACATAAAGGATTGCGACAACCAGGTGGCATAATACCCGCCCAAGGAGGAGCCGACAATGCCGACAGGCTCGCCCGCGCGCGCCAGAACCAGCGACTCGAGCAACTCAGCCGTTTCAGCGGGGTAATCCGGCAACTGCGGAACCACCATCTCGATAGCGGGATGATGTTCCCGCAACCAAGCCTGCAAGGACATCGCTTTGGCCGAGGCTGGAGAACTGTTAAAACCATGCAGATAGAGCAGGAGCGCCATCAATAACCTTCCGAATCCGTATCGGGCAAGTATTCGTCGTCACTTAACCGATGCACTTCGGTGGACAACGTCCCGTCGGGATGTAAATCGAGATAACGCCAGCCAGGGGCGACGGGATCGATGGTAAAATTAGTGCAATGCGGCTTGAACTGGACGCAGGTGGACGGCGAAGCCAACACCCGCCGCCCTTGCCAGTTCACATCCAGTTCCTGATGAATATGGCCGCACAGCAAGGTGTTCACACGCGGGAATTTAGCCAGTACCTCCGCCAGCATATGGGCATTCCTCAGACTATGCTGATCCAGCCAGATACACCCTGAAGCATAGGGGTGGTGATGCAGCAACAGCAGTGTATAGCGCTGAGGCTGGGAAGCGAGCACCTTGTCCAGCCAACCTAACTGGTAATCGCTGAGTTCGCCGTGCGGTACGCCGAAAACCTGGCTGTCGAGCAACACCACCTGCCAGTTATCGCCCAGCAGGACGTGTTTCGAGGGTAAAATTCCGCACTCGTCCAGAGCCTTAACCATTGCGGGCTGAAAATCATGATTGCCGGGCAACCAGACACAGGGCGCCGACAAACGGGCAATCCCTCTGGCAAAATGCCGATAGGCCTGCAGGGAATGATCCTGGGCCAAATCACCGGTCGCAACCACTAAATCAAACCACAGCCGTTCGGTTTCAACCGCATCAAGTACCGCGCTGTAACTTCGGAAGGTATTTACGCCGAGCAGGGCTTCATCCTCACCGGCAAACAGATGAGTATCGGTGATTTGTAAAATCCTGATTATGGCCCCGTGCGCCACAGGAAGAGTCAGCAGGCTTTCCAAAGGTTATCCTTGGTTATCAAAATCCGTTCAACAAACAGGAACCGCCATCGCCCCATACGCTAAACAATAGCGTAGCCAATCCGCGAGGAATTGGTTGATTTGATGTTTTTCGTCACGTTGATGTAACTTTTTATTAGGGTAATCATACCGTGCCTTGAAACGATAGATCTGCTGACTGGAACACACTTCCGCAACCAGCGCGTCATGATAGAGCCGCACGCTCATGGACGGCAGGCTCCAGTAGCTGAGTACCGGCTCAGTCTGCACTATTTGTACCAAGGTGGTATAGCGGGTCGCCTCGAGGATAGTCAGACGATAGCTGGCCCCATTAACCCGATAGGTGATCAACTCTCCCACCTCGTTGGTGCGCGGCAACAGCCGGCGCAATTGGGCGAAATTCGTCTCACACAGGCGCATCATTTCTGGAAAATCAGGGGTGTAGCGCTTGATCATTAATCGGCCCACTCTTTTCTTAAAGATTCATGGTGCAACGCCAGCCATTGCAACGCAATGACAGAGGCCGCGTTATCGATGACACCTGCCTCAACCCAGCGGTAAGCCTGTTCGCGACTGACCACGTGAAGCCGGATGTCCTCGTTCTCTTCCACCAATCCGTGGATACCTTCGGCCATCAGTGCATTAACCTCGCCCACCATAATCGTCAGGCGCTCACTGGCGCCGCCGGGGCTGGCCAAATAGCGTAGCATGTGTTTGCAGCGCCCCACTTCCAGCCCCGCTTCCTCCTGCGACTCGCGTCTGGCCACCTGCTCATCCGTTTCACCGGGTTCGATCATCCCGGCCACCATTTCCAACAGCCAGGGCGTCGGACTGCTATCATAAGAGGCAATCCGGATCTGTTCCAACAGAACCACTTCATCACGCAGCGGATCATAGGGTAGCAAGACTACGGCATGTCCGCGCTCAAAAACTTCCCGCGTCACTTCTCCGCTCATTTCGCCGTTGAAAAGCCGATGGCGGAATCGATAACGCTCCAGGGAAAAAAAACCACGATAGAGCTGTTCCCGCGCAATCATTTCTACATCGTTTTTACCTAGAGTAACGGGAGAATTTTCTGAAAATGCCATGTGAACCACTCCTAATGGGATTAATGTGTCAGTAACACCGCCAACGGGCAAATCACTTTTTTCAATAATCAGCAAAATAATGAAAAAATTGCTTCACAGATTCAAGATGGCACATTAAGCCATCTCATAATTCTGGCGGACTCTGTTAGAATCGTGCACTATTTAGTTTAATGGCTTTTTTGTCGACAGCGCTACCATAGCAATTTTGCTGTATCAAAAGGAATGCAAATGAAGAAACTGCTCCCCCTTCTTATTGGATTGGGCCTCGCCGGCTTCAGTGCTATAAGTCAGGCAGAAAATCTGCTACAGGTTTACCAGCAGGCGCAATTGTCCAATCCGGATCTGCGCCAGTCCGCCGCCGAACGCGACGCGGCGTTTGAAAAGATCAACGAGTCGCGTAGTCCACTCCTGCCGCAACTTGGACTTTCAGGGGATTATACTTACACCACCGGTTTTCGCGACCAGAAGGATGTCAACTCCAACGCGACCAGCGGTTCGCTACAGTTGACACAAACCCTGTTTGATATGTCCAAGTGGCGCCAGTTGACGCTCCAGGAAAAAACCGCCGGCATTCAGGAGGTCACCTACCAGACCAAGCAGCAAACGATACTGCTCAATACCGCTACCGACTATTTTAACGTGTTAAACGCTATTGACGCACTCTCGTATACCGAGGCGCAAAAACAGTCGATTTATCGTGAATTGGATCAAACCACCCAAAAATTTAACGTAGGTCTGGTAGCGATTACCGATGTGCAAAACGCGCGCGCACAATATGATTTAGTCTTGGCCAACGAAGTTAGCGCCCGAAATACACTGGATAACGCACTGGAAGTCTTGCGACAAATCAGCGGCAATTACTACCCACAGCTCGCCTCGCTGAATATTGAGAATTTTGCTATGCAGCGCCCGGAACCTGTCGCCAGCCTGCTGAAACAAGCCGAGAACCGTAACCTAAACTTGTTGAGCGCCCGTCTCTCACAGGATCTGGCGCGCGAGCAAATCCGCTACTATGAAACCGGCCATTACCCCACCTTGGGATTGACAGCATCTTCATCACTCAGCAACACCGCGTATAACGGTTCGAAAACAGAGAATAACGCCACCTATAACAACAAAAACATCGGACAGAATGCCATTGGCCTGACCCTGAGTGTACCCATATACTCCGGCGGTTCGGTAACATCCCAGGTTAAGCAAGCCCAGTATAACTTTGTCAGCGCCAGCGAACAGTTGGAAAGCGCCCATCGCAGCATGGTGCAGACGGTACGTTCTTCCTTTAATAATATCTCAGCGTCTGTCAGCAGCATCAATGCCTACAAGCAGGCGGTTATCTCGGCGCAAAGCTCGTTGGATGCCTCCCAGGCCGGTTATGATGTTGGCACCCGCACCATCGTCGACGTGCTGGATGCCACCACGACACTGTATAACGCCAAGCAGAATCTATCCTCCGCGCGATACACCTATTTGATTAACCAACTGACGCTGAAGTCGGCCCTGGGTACTCTGAACGAAAGCGATATCCTGGCGATGAATGGCGTCCTAGGCAAGCCCATCACCACCAGCCCCGAACAAGTCGCGCCAGAAAATCCCGCCCAGGTGGCCAATGCCGAAGGCGTCAGCCAGAGCCAGGCCGCCACGGCGCCACGCTCGACCCAAAGCGGTTCGCAAACCACCACGTCTCAAGACTCAACGGCGAGCGAGACCACCCCGGTCAGCAGCGCCAGCACCACCGGCCGCAATCCCTTCAGACATTAAGCGGCGTCCCGCGATTGACCTTGGTGCCTTCGCGGGGTACAACCTAAGTCGCTATCCAGGCGGAGAGCATGTCCGCCTGATTTCCCCAACCGCCCGCGCACCCGCACCTTCTCTATTTTGTGTATAATTATGTAAAGATGTTTCCAGCGGGCGCGCGTATGCTTCTTATTTAGGCATTTTTACCTTATCCTTGATGTGCAGATCGCTGGGAATGTTAACTCATTAATAAAGCAGGATAATAATGAAACGGACACAAAATATTAATCACGCCAGTTTTCGCAAGCAATGGCGTGCTTATCGAATGGCGCCGGTCGCGTTGGCGGTCAGCGCGGTATTCATGTTGGCCGGTTGTGAAAAAAGCGATCAGAACGTCTCGCTATATCAGAACACCGACGACTGCACCCGCGCCAATCCGTCCATGAGCGAACAGTGCACCACGGCGTTTAACAACGCGCAGAAGGAAGCGGTGAAAACCGCGCCGAAATACGCCTCGCGTGAAGATTGCATCGCTGAATTCGGTGAAGGGCAATGCACCCAGGCGCCAGCCCAGGCTGCGGTGGGTGCCCAACCGCAGCAAAGTGGCAGCTTCTGGATGCCGCTCATGGCCGGTTACATGATGGGCCGCATGATGGGCGGAGGCGGTTACTCCCAGCAGCCGCTATTTAGCTCGCGCGCGCCAAATAGCCCGGCCAACGGCAAGTTCGTTGACGCCAGCGGCCGTAATTACGGCCCGGCTACCGGTGGACGCAGCATGAACGTACCGCCATCGGCCATGGCGCCCAAGACCCCGACCACCTCTACCATCACCCGTGGCGGCTTCGGCGAGACGGTGGCCAAACAAAACACAACCATGCAGCGCAGCAGCGCCAGCGCCGTACCGCGCCGCAGTATGGGTGGCTAAACGAACCATGAGACGAGTTACCCTGAACGAACGTCCAGACTGGCGAGAAAAAGCCACAGAATACGGTTTTGAATTCCATACCATGTATGGCGAACCCTACTGGTGCGAAGACGCCTATTATCAATTTACGCTGGCGCAGATAGAAACCCTGGAAGACGTTACCGCCGAACTGCATCAGATGTGCCTGAAGGTGGTGGAAAAAGTGGTAGACAGCGATGCGCTGATGACCAAATTTCAAATACCCAAGCATACCTGGCAATTTGTACGTAACGCCTGGCACTCCGGCCAGCCTTCGCTCTACTCGCGTCTGGACTTGGTTTACGATGGGCGGCAACCGCCGAAACTGCTGGAGAACAACGCCGACACGCCGACGTCGCTGTATGAATCGGCATTTTTCCAATGGATCTGGCTGGAAGATCAAATCAAATCCGGTCAACTCCCCCCTAGTGCCGACCAATATAACAGCCTGCAGGAAAAACTGATTGAACGCTTTGGGCAATTAAAACAACAGTACGGCGTTAACCTGCTGCACTTCGCCTGCTGCCAGGACACCGTTGAGGATCGCGGCACGGTGCAATACCTGCAGGACTGCGCGCTGGAGGCGGAACTAGCCAACGATTTCCTGTTTATTGAAGAGATAGGACTGGGAGAAAAAGGGCAATTTACCGATACGGAAAACCGGGTCATCAGCAACCTGTTCAAGCTGTATCCGTGGGAATTCATGCTGCGGGAAATTTTCTCCACCAAGCTGGAGGACGCCGGTGTACGTTGGCTGGAACCCGCCTGGAAGAGCATTATTTCCAACAAGGCGCTGCTACCGATGCTCTGGCAGATGTATCCTGGGCATCCCAATCTTTTGCCAGCCTATTTCGCCGACGATAACCCGCCGCCAATGGAACGCTATGTGGTCAAACCCCTGTTTTCACGCGAGGGGGCTAATATCCGCATTGTGGAAAATGGCAAGGAAACCGCCCATGTGGAGGGTCCTTATGGCAAGGAAGGTTTTATCGTTCAGGAGTTTTGCCCGCTACCGCGGTTTGGCGACAGCTACACAGTGATCGGCAGTTGGCTGGTGAACGATCAACCCTGCGGACTGGGCATACGAGAAGACAAGCAGATCATTACGCAGGATCTCTCGCGTTTTTATCCGCATATCATCCTAAATTAATCCTCGTTACCCTGCGGCGGTAAATCGACACCGCCGCATCACATCGACATTAACCCACCTGTACCGACAACATGCTCAGCGAGCCCATTTCAATACCGTCCACCGGTACCGAGACCGGCTCCTGGCCGTCCCAGCTCCCCAGCACATACAACAGCGGCAGGTAATGTTCTGGGGTGGGGTTGGACAAGGCGGCACCCTCATGTTGCGAATAATTGACCAGCGGATGCACGCCCTCGCCGCGCCAGGCAATATTATCCCGGACAAATTG
>Ga0075038_10087346_pt1 | contig 13022 bp, 13 predicted proteins | sample OrgsoiRN2013_055_FD_67573 | JGI IMG/M metagenome (GOLD analysis project Ga0075038, IMG submission 67573) | Permafrost soil microbial communities from the Arctic, to analyse light accelerated degradation of dissolved organic matter (DOM) -... | ecosystem: Environmental > Terrestrial > Soil >... | reverse complement strand
CGCCTACTCTATTTTTCTGAAAGGGGTTTGGACGGCCAAAACCCTAAATTCCTCTCAAAAAAAATCATAGCCATTGCTGCAATTCGTTAGATCATCACGGGAAAGTTTAAAGAGAGTGTTTTCTAATACCTCTTTTGTTGATGTTATAAAATCGGCAATACGGGTGAGTCCACTTTCGTTAATAAGGCTTGCCTGTGGATTTTTTCGATCAAAAATAGCCGCTATTTTTTTAGGTGTTGCCGGGGTCGGTTTATTGGGAGAGGCCAATCAATTTTTTTTATTAGTTACCACGATTGGATCATTGGGGATGGTAAACAGCCTCATGCAGCAAATGAGCCTCTACCGTGAAAACCACGACGAAAAAAACCTTGAGTTGGTTAAAGGAACAGTTTTAACATCTCAGCTTTTCTTTTTAGCACTATTTGCATTAGTTGTTTCGTTTGCATTTAAGCCAATAACAATTTTTTTCTTTAACAATCAGAGCCCGGATTTTTCAATCTTGATTTTAATTATTTGTATCTCGTCGCCGTTAAACGTACTGGCATCAAATTATATAGAGGGTTTTTTTACCGCCTATCACCGGTTTGATCTTTATATTAAAGCCTCATCAATAGCTACTATTCTAAGCCTCGTCCTTTTTGTGCCGGCAATCTATTTTTGGAAAGTCGAAGGAGGGTTGATCAGCATAATTACAGGTGAACTCGTCTTATTTTTATTATTCTTGTTTTATGTTTTAAAGATCGAGAAACTTAAGAACGTGTTTGTGTTTAAGTTTGACCGGAGCATATTTAAGCTCACTTTCAGAGATGGCACAGTTAACTTGTTTTGTTCATTTTTAGCTGGTTTTAGCGGTTTGTTGTTGCGCCAGATGGTTATTAAAAATACAGGGGAGTTTAATAATGGAATTTATCAGTTTTGCCTTTCCATAACAGCCTATTACACGCCGTTTTTAACAAATTTGCTCTGGGCCAAATACTTTCCGGTTATAAGTGCAAAAAGGATTACCGATGAAACCAAAGAGATTATACAAAATACCTTTTTATTTATTGTAGTAGCCAGCTCGGCTGTTATAATTGGTTTACTGATATCAAGCGAACTGGTGATAAGAATTTTGGCAACCAAGGATTTTATTGCTGCGCAAAAATATCTGCCTTTTCAATTTTTGGGCGATTATTGGTATTTTATATTCTACCTGTATTCGATTTTTTTACTGGCGATGCGCTTGATAAAGCGTTATTTAATTATGTGGGTTTTTTATCTTGGCTTACAGTATGTGCTTGCTAAAGTGTTGGTTGTTTTTTGGGGCCTAACTGGGGTAATCGCGGGTTATTCAATAAGCAGTATGGTTGCCGGCATCGTGTCGGTGTACTTTTTTACGAAAGTGATATCGGGGCGGCCCGTTGTAATTTATAAAGGTATATTTACATCTTTTATTTTTGTAATACTTGAAGCTACACTAACCATATTAAACATAACCATTTTTATTAAATTAGTTTTATTTGTTGCCTGGCTTTATTGGTTTGTAAGACCTATAATTGGCAACAAATTGAAAAATAATATTACAGCAGTTTAAATTTATAAATTAGAATTTTGAAACATTATTCTGTAGTCCACCTGTGGTCTGATTATTATATTAATGCAGACGGAAATCCGCACCCTTACTTAAAGGAAAAAAAACATAGTTCGGCAGTTGTTGCGGCAACAGTAATTACAGATAGTGAAACATTACCCACCGATGTTTATGGTAACCAGGTAAAAATAATTAATAAAGCCACACCAAATTCACTGCTAACGCGAATTAAAAATAGGTTAATGTATTATTTCTTCTGGCAAAAAACTAACATTTGGGCCGACAAAAAAATTAAAAGCCTTAAGCCCAATATACTGCACGTGCACTTTGGATATACCGCTGTACGAATGCTTCCTGTTATAAAAAAGAGTAATCTGCCGGTAGTATTAACTTTTTATGGGGTTGATGCCAGTACTATGATAGCCGATGCTAAATGGGTAGAGGAATATAAAAAAGCGTTTAAATATGTGTTGTATATAGTTGTATTATCCGAAGTAGTAAAAGACAGGATGATGAACCTTGGGTTTGAGGGGACAAAAATAATGGTATGGAATATCCCAATTAAGTTAGATACGTATGTTTACAGAAAAAAGGAACGTTCGGCAACCACAAAATTTATTACTGCGGCACGTTTTGTAGAGAAAAAGGGCTATCCGTATTTGATAGCAGCATTTAAAAAAGTGCATACAGTATATCCGGATACAACGCTTTCAATTATAGGATACGGCCCGGGGAAAACTAAAATCGATGCCGAAATAAAGAAGCATGAACTGGAAGGGGTAGTAACAGTTACTGATACAAACCTGCGGACAGACTTTCATCAATTTTATTATCAACAATTATGTGAACATGATATTTTTGTTCTTCCGTCAACCACTTCAAAAGATGGCGATGATGAGGGTGGGCCGGCGTTAACATTGGTATCAGCACAAGCAGCGGGTTTACCGGTAATATGTACGCCCTTTGTAGGATCGGAAATTACGATTTTTGACGGGGTAACTGGTATATTGTGCAATCAGGACGACTCTGATTCAATTGCCGAAAAAATGATATACCTAATGAATAATCCTTCAGACTGCGATCGATTAGGTAAAGCCGCCAGCGAGCTGGTACACCCTTTGTTTGCCAGGGAAATGCAAATGGAAAGAGTTATGGATGTATATAATAAACTAATCGAATAATGGCAAAGTTAATTACCCTGCCTAACTACAATGATGCAAGGGGAAGCCTTACGGTGTTGGATGACATTGAAAAACTTTTACCATTTAAGGTTAACCGGGTATTTTACATTTATAACGTTGATGATTCTGTACGAGGAGGGCATCGCCACCATAAAACCGTACAGGCAGCAATATGTATAAAAGGTGGTTGCGTTGTTTTTAATAACGATAGTATTGTTAAGGAAGAATTTTTATTAGACTCACCATCTCAATGCCTTATACTCGAAACATACGATTGGCATCAGATGCATAGCTTTACGCCCGATGCAATATTTTTAGTTTTCGCGTCGGAAGTGTACGATGCTGCGGATTACATTTATGAACCCTATCCGGAGGTACCATGATCCCTTATGAAGATCTGGCTAGATTAAATGAGCCATTTAATACAGCTTTTGAAAACAAGTTTCAAGAAGTATTAAAAAGGGGATGGTTAATACTTGGCCAGGAAGTTAAAAATTTTGAAACGGAGTTTGCTGCATTCCATTCTGAAGAGCACTGTGTTGGAGTTGCCAATGGATTAGACGCGCTAATATTATCGTTAAAGGCGTTGGCATTTCCTGTCGGGTCTGAAGTGATAGTACCCTCTAATACCTATATTGCAACTATTCTAGCCATACTGCATGCAGGTCATTTGCCGGTATTGGTGGAACCCGATATTGCAACTTATAATATCGATCCGGTTAAAATAGAAGAAGCTATTACCACAAAAACCAAAGCTATTATGGTGGTTCATCTTTATGGCAAATGCTGCGATATGGATCCGATTATAGCAGTGCAAAAAAAATACTCGTTAGCGCTAATTGAAGATTGCGCACAAGCGCACGATGCAAAATATAAGGGAAAGCGTGCCGGTACTTTCGGTGACGCAGGATGCTTTAGCTTTTATCCAACCAAGAACCTGGGCGCTTTGGGCGACGCAGGCGCTGTGCTTTGTGCTAACCCGAATATCACAGCGTATCTAAGAAAAGCACGTAATTACGGGTCTGAGGTTAAATACCACAATGATATAGTAGGTTATAACTCGAGGCTAGATGAAGTACAGGCGGCTTTTTTAAGGATAAAGTTACGACACCTTACGGCAATAACGGCACACAAACAGAAACTTGCGGCCCTATATCATAGATATTTAAAAGATGATTTTATAAAACCAGTGGTAAACGATGAGTATTTTGATGTTTACCACATCTACAATATCAGGCACCATAAAAGAGACGAACTAAAAGCATATTTGCTAAAAAACGAAATACTCACCGAAATTCACTATCCTGTTGCGCCGCACTATCAAAAGGCTTTAAAGGGAATTCTGGATCCAGCTTTACGATTTCCAATTTCGGAGGAAATACATCGCACAACCTTAAGTATGCCCTGTTCTTTTTGTCATACCGAGGATGAGGTATTAAAGGTGATTGAAATCTTAAATAGTTTTTAATTGAATAATGACAAAAGCAAAAGCGCCTTTTTTTAGCATAGTTATACCGTCGTATAACCGTGGGCATTTAATAGAGAAAACCTTAAATACTATTTTTAAACAAAGTTTTAGCGACTTTGAGATAATTGTTGTGGATAACTGCTCAACCGATAATACAGTTAACACGCTAAAAAAATATAGTAATTTAGAGAATTTCAGGCTGATTGTAAACGATCGAAACTATGAAAGAGCGTACTCACGAAATGTTGGTTTAAAGAATGCGAAGGGAAAATTCGTTACCCTGATAGATTCTGATGATCTGATGTATCCTAACTGTTTATCGGATGCTTATAACTTTTCTATACAAAATCCTGGTTTTAATATTTTTCACAACCATTATGTGATGGTAGATAAAAATGGCCAGGAGATATATAAATATAGCTTTCCAAATTCTAAGAATTTCAGGCGGAAAATTTGCCAGGGAAATTTCCTGTCGTGCATTGGGGTGTTTATTAGTAAAGAGGTTTATTCAAAATATGCGTTTGATTTGCATCAAGGACTGATCGGTTCGGAAGATTGGGATTTTTGGTTTCGTATACTTGGAGAACACGATTTAGGTATAATACCACAAATAAACAGCGCTATCGTTCATCACGATGAAAGATCAATTAATTCGTTTGCGGTTGACGAAATCGTGGCGCGGAAGCAATATGTAATGAATAAGATCAAAACAGATCCTCAATTAAATAAATCTTATTTGAAATATTGGGACGAGATGGAGGCGTCTATTTATTTATTTGCGAGTTCAATGGCTAATAAAAGCGGAATGTATACTTTTGCACGTAAATATGCCATAAAAGCATTTAAATTAAAACCTTCAATTATTTTCGGATACAGGTTTCTACGGATCATGCAAATATCCCTGTTTAAAATTAAAAACAAACACAACATATAAATGAAGGTAGTAATACTTGCAGGTGGCTACGGAACGCGTTTGAGCGAAGAAACGGAGCTTAAACCTAAGCCGATGGTACACATTGGTGGTATGCCTATTTTGTGGCATATCATGAAAACGTATTCTCATTATGGGTTTGATGAGTTTATTATCCTGCTGGGTTACAAAGGTTACGTTATTAAAGAATACTTTTTTAACTATTTTTTACATCAAAGCGATGTAACTATCGACTTGAAAAACAACTCGGTCGAGGTGCACAATAATTTTTCGGAATCGTGGAAAGTTACGTTACTTGATACTGGCCTTGACACCATGACTGGAGGCCGGATTAAGCGTGCAAAAGAATATATCAACAATGAAACATTTATGCTGACATATGGTGATGGGGTTGCCGATATTAACTTAAAACAGCTTGAAAGATTTCATCGGTCATCAAATTCTTTAATGACACTAACATCAGTCCAGCCCGAGGGACGCTTTGGTAACCTTGATATACACGAAAATGGCTTATTAAAAAGATTTAATGAAAAGCCCATAGGGGATAACGGCTGGATAAACGGTGGATATTTCATGTGTGAACCGGAAGTTTTGGATTATATTGAGGGTGATGGGACTATTTTTGAAAAAGAACCACTGGAGAATATTGTAGCAGAAAACAAAGTATTTGCCTATCAGCATCAAGGCTTTTGGAAATGTATGGATACATTAAGAGATAAGCAGCAATTGGAGAATATGTGGCAAAAAGGAAATGCACCCTGGAAAATCTGGTAATATGCCTTTTAACAATATATATCATAACAAAACTGTATTAATTACAGGTAATACAGGCTTCAAAGGGTCGTGGTTGACAACCTGGCTCATTAGCCTTGGCGCAAAAGTCGTTGGATTTTCGATAGATGTGCCAACTACGCCATCATTATTTGGCCAGCTTAATTTAGAAAGTAAAATAGAGCACCACTTTGATGATGTAACCAACAAGGCTGGGTTATTAAAGCTAATAGAAGAATCTGAACCCGATTTTGTTTTTCACCTTGCCGCGCAGCCAATAGTATACGAGTCGTATATTAATCCCCTGGTTACATACCAAACTAATGTTGTTGGTACCGCAACAGTTTTAGATACCTTAAAAAATTATAAAAAAAACTGCGCAGTAATTATTGTTACAAGCGATAAATGTTATGACAATATAGAGTGGACATGGGGATACAGAGAAAATGACCGGTTAGGTGGTAAAGATCCGTATAGTGCGTCGAAAGCTGCGGCCGAAATAATCTTCAATAGTTACTTCCATTCATTTTTCAAGAATCATCAATACGTTAAAATTGCTTCGGTGCGAGCGGGCAATGTAATAGGAGGAGGTGATTGGGCAAAAAACAGAATAGTGCCTGATATTTTCAAGGCGTGGAATCTGAAGACTCCTGTAGTTATTAGGAGCCCGGGCGCTACACGGCCATGGCAACACGTGTTAGAGCCCCTGAGTGGTTATCTTGACCTTGCCCAAAACCTGTATCAATTTGAGGCATTAAGTGGCGAATCTTTTAATTTCGGCCCTCCGGCGATACAAAGTAAACCCGTAACGGCATTAATTGACGAATTGGGGGTTATCGCGAATATTGGACCTGCTGACAGATATGTAATTGAAAACAATATGCTTCATGAGGCAGGGCTTTTGAAATTAAACTGCGATAAAGCTATGCATCTTCTCGCCTGGCACTCTGCTTTAAACTTCGAGCAAACTGCAAAACTTACTGCTGACTGGTATATTTGCCATTTTGATAATAAAACAGATATAGCTATTTTAACTGAAAAGCAGATTCACGATTACTGCGATATTGCTTTAAAGCAAAACATTAAATGGGCAATTTAATTGAAGACATTATTGTAACTCCGTTAAAAAAGATAGGAGGGGATAAAGGCATGGTTTTACATGCTCTGAAAAACGATGAACCTTCTTTTAAAAGTTTTGGAGAAGCATACCTTTCAACTGTTGATTTTAATGCCGTGAAGGGATGGAAAAGGCATAAAAAAATGATCTGTAATTTAATTGTGGTTAGTGGTGCAGTTGAATTTGTTATTTATGATGACCGACCATCGAGTACAACTCAAGGCCGTATTTTTAATATAACACTGTCTGTTGACAATAATTATTGCCGCTTAACCATTCCTAATAATCTCTGGTTTGCTTTTAAGGGTGTTGGTAATCATAATATCATATTGAATATTGCTAGTATCATGCACGATACTAACGAGCACGAGGTGATTTTACCCGATAACTTCCATTTTTATAAATTTTAATTTGGAAAAGATTCTTATAACGGGCGCTTCGGGAAACCTTGGACTTTGGGTTGTTTCAAATTTAGCTCGGGAGGGTTACAGCGTAACGGCAGCCAGTCATTCAAATATTAGTGCAGTTACTCCAACTGTAAACGTAAAGTATACATTATTGGATGTTTGTGATGAAAATGCGGTATCGGCTCTTTTGGAAGATAACTTTGACCATATTATTCACCTCGCTGCATTTAATAACATATCCGATTTACAGTATGCCGAGAAATCGTTAAATGTAAATGTCGGCGGCACGTTAAATATTTTAGATAGTATAGCTAAGAAGCAGTTAAAAACAAACATTATCTATATTTCTACTTTTCACGTTTATGGTAAATACACCGGTATTGTAACAGAACAAACCAAAACAAACCCACTCAATATGTACGCCCTGACGCATTTACATGCAGAAGACTATATCGGGTTGTATGCCAAAACGCACAATATAAAGTTTAAAATATTCCGTTTAACAAACAGTTATGGGTGCCCGGCAGATAGGCAAAGCACTCAATGGAATTTAGTACTGAATGATTTTTGCAGAAGCGCGATCGAGCGTGGCGAGATCAGGATCAATAGTAACCCTCACACATTGCGGGACTTTATTTGGATGGGTGATGTGTGCGCGATACTTACAAAATCAATCAACAATCAAAAACTTATAAATCAAACATTTAATTTATCATCGGGGAAAGCCTTCACACTGCTGCAAATAGCTCAATATGTGCAACAGGCGTTCTTTAACACATTTAATAAACCCCTGGTAATTATAACAAATTCACATCAACATAAAAAAACGCAATCGTTAAAAGTGAATAACATGAAATTGTTGAAGGAGATTGATCACGTTATGAGTAATAAATTTGTACCTGAAGCAATGAAAATATTCACACTTTTAACGGGAGAAAATAAATAATTGTATTCCCTCTTATCTTTTAATAATGGCAAGTGTACTCTATATATCCTATGATGGCATGACCGACCCTTTGGGGCAGTCGCAGGTTATACCATATCTTATAGGGTTAACTAAAAAAGGTTACAGTTTTACCATATTGAGTTGCGAAAAAAGGGATAATTATATCAAGAACAGGGAAGTTATAGCAGCCATTTTAAAAACTTCGGCTATTAATTGGGAGCCCATATTTTATACCAAAAAGCCACCCGTGTTATCAACCCTTTACGATTATTGGAAATTAAGGAATACAGCTACTAAATTGCATCATCAATTAAAGTTTGATATTATACATTGCCGCAGTTATATATCATCGTTGCTTGGCCTGTGGATGACGCGCAAATATAAGGTGCCGTTTGTGTTTGATATGCGGGGTTTTTGGGCCGATGAGCGTGTTGATGGCGGATTGTGGAACCTGGGCAATCCGATTTTCAGGGTGATATATAACTTTTTTAAAAGAAAAGAGCGGGAATTTTTAAATAAGTCGGCAGCCATAGTAAGTCTTACGCATGCAGGTAAAAATGAGATATTAACCTGGAAAGGTTTAAACTTACCTCCCGAAAAGATAACAGTCATTCCCTGTTGTGTTGACACCAATGTTTTTAACCCGGCTAATATCGCCGCTGACGGGCAACTGGCGTTAAAACAGAAATTGGGTATAGCGGATAGCGACCTCGTGCTTGGTTACTTAGGCAGTATAGGTACATGGTACTTGCTGGATGAAATGCTGCAGTTTTTTTCAGAACTTAAAAAAGCTAATAAAAATGCCAGGTTCTTATTTGTAACGCAAGAGGATGCCGCAAGTATATATATCAAGGCAAAGCAATACAACATAGATAAATCAGACCTGATTATTACCGCAGCTAACAGACAAGAGGTGCCTCTGATGGTAGCTTTGTTTAACTATGGCATATTTTTTATTAAGCCAAGTTACAGTAAAACAGCCAGCAGCCCTACAAAGCAGGGCGAAATTATGGCTATGGGGATACCGGTTGTCTGCAATTGGGGAATTGGTGATTCAGACCGGATTATAGAAAAGTACCAGTCGGGCCTGGTGATTAAAAACATGGAATTTAACGAAGCGATACAATTGATTTTGCTACCGCAGGATTATTTAGGTAAAAATAGCATACGAGGGGGGGCAATCAGCTACTTTTCATTAGATAACGGCATAGAACGATACCTTAAAGTATACCAAGACATTAAATTCACTATTTTCTAAAGATATGAACCCAGTTTCATTCCATGTACAACCTGAAAGTATTACCACCAGGGGATCTCTTGATATCCATAATTTCAACATCAGCGATAGCAATATTGATGTTGTAACAGTGGAGGCCTTTGGCGATGAATGGACTAAGTTTAACAACTTTAGCGACCAGGAAATTGAGGATATTGCCACTACTCATTATTTTGATATTGTTAAGCCTGAGTGGATAGTAAACAAACATGTGCTGGATGTTGGGTGCGGCACAGGGCGATGGACAAAATATGCAGCCAAACACGCTGCAACAGTTGATGCCATTGACCCAAGTAAAGCCATTGAAGCTGCCGCCATATTATTATCGAAATGCAACAATGTGCGACTTTCGCAAGCGTCAGTGAGTGGCTTGCCATTTGCCGACAACAGTTTTGATTTTGTTTTTAGTCTTGGCGTGTTGCATCACATACCCGATACTGAATTGGCCATGCAGCAATGTGTTGCCAAGTTAAAACCCGGAGGGTATTTTTTAACTTACCTATACTATAGCTTTGATAATCGCAATTGGCTGTTTAAAGGAGTGTTCTTGTTGTCTGATGTCTTAAGGCACTTCATTGCGCGTTTCCCTGATGCGTTAAAGAACATCGTTTGCGATATTATAGCCATTGTTATCTATCTTCCGTTTATAGGGCTTGGCTCGTTGTTAAAGCTTATTGGTTTAAAAAAGCTTTCAAAAAAAGTGCCTTTGTATTTTTATATTGGTAAAACATTTAACGTAATACGAAATGATGCCCGCGACAGGTTTGGCACCCCGCTCGAACAGCGTTTTAGTAAAAATGAAATAAGACAGATGATGGAAAACGCCGGCTTAACGGACGTGATCTTTTCGGATAATGAACCTTACTGGCATGCAATCGGCAAAAAAAAATAAAAAGATCTTGGTTATATGCCCACACCCGGTTGGCTATGTTCCTGGGCAACGGTTAAAGTTTGAGCAGTACTTTGAAGGGTGGCGAAATAACGGGTTTGATGTGGAGATATCCCCCTTCATGTCAGAAGACATGCAGAAAATAGTTTACCTGAAGGGGTACTTTTTTCAAAAAATAACCGGTACCATTGGTGGCTATCTTCGCCGGGTAGGTGATCTGTTCAGAATACGACGATATGATATAGTTTACCTGTTTTTATGGGCCACACCTTTTGGTCCGCCCATAAGCGAGTGGATGATCCGTAAGCTGGTGCGTAAAATTGTGTATGATATTGACGATCTGATCTATAAAGCGGAATCGAGCCCCAATAATAAATTTGTAAAGTATTTAAAATCTGCGGCCAAGGTTGATTTTTCGATGCAACATGCTGATCACGTGCTTGTCAGTACTGATAAACTTTTTAATTATACCAAGCAGTTTACACCTAATGTCAGTCAGATACCGGCCACTATCGACGTGAAAAAATATAGTTTTAGCAAGACCGCTAACCTCGATAAGGTTGTGATAGGGTGGAGTGGCAGCCACAGTACCAGTAAGTATCTCCATTTATTGGATAATGTGTTCAGGCAGATATTGATCCGGCACAGTAATGTTAAAATTATGGTGATGGGCGATAAAACGTACAACGTTGATGGTTGTGATATAGAATTAGTGGAGTGGACGGCAAAAACAGAGATCCCTAATTTGCAGCAGTTTGATATTGGTTTGCACCCCGTGCCCGACGAGGAATGGGTATACGGTAAAAGTGGTGGTAAACTGGTGCAATATATGGCTGCCGGTATCCCCATTGTTGCATCGGCCATAGGGCCTAATTTTAAAGCGATAAAAGATGGCGACAACGGATTCTTAGTGAAAACCGACGAAGAGTGGATCAGCAAACTGGAATTGTTGATTACTGATGCCGTATTACGAAAACAAATGGGCGTTAACTCTAAAAAACGTGCTGTAGAGTTTTACTCTGTTGAAGCAAACCTGGATAAGTACTTAGCTGCTTTTAAATAGTTGCGGTAGTTGTGTCGCTCCCTGCGGCAGGTTCTTTGTTGAAAATAAGTATCATCAAAAAAAGCGCATAAAAAGGCATACATGGGATTTTATATCGCGATAGCGAACCAAAATTATAGCTGGATACGCCTACAAAAAACGCAAATACCAATGAGAAAGCCAGACACAAAATCAGATTGGGGTCATAATATATTTTTTTGATGATGGTTAAAATGTTCCGCTTTACGAGTAGGTATAGCGTAAGCAATAAAACTGCGGCCGATTCAATTGCGCCAAAAAGCTGGATGAATTTTTTTGACTCCCAAAGATAAGGCCTGAATAGCGTTACGTTTATAGCAGGTAATATCATTTTGGATATACCGGGTATTGTTGGCTCAAAGTCGCCGATATCGTAAGCAGATCCTTCGCTAGCTATGGATTGCTGTAACAAATAGACTTTTTGAGTCTCAACCGTTTGTAAAACATTTTCGACGGTGAAGCTGGATAGATATACCATAGCCTTTGCCGAAGCTTTATAGGTGATATACGTAAATATCAGCAGCACAAAATAAAACACAATCTTTCTTTCCGGATGATCTACCAGGCTTTTTTTGTATACCAAAATTGTTTTGAATATCAATACCGGCAATAATGCTACTACTATATAAGCCTTTATAAGAGATAGTAACGCTATTGAAACAGCCGTTAAAAACAACAATAACAGACTGATTTTTTTTTTCTCGAAGATGTTATATACACAATATACCAGGCTTCCGATCGAGAACATACAAAAGCTATCCTTAAATAGACCCGAACCCCATACCACCGTGCCAGGCATAAACAAAACGGCTATAGCTATGTACTTTGTTATGCTTGTGTATTGCCGTGCAAATGTTACAAACATTAACCACATACCAATAAAAGACAAAGAGGCTATAATGACGTTAATTACAAGGTATTTTGTAAAGCACAATATACCGATGAGCGCACCAAGACAGGCTGTAGTATAGGATGGGACATCATCATACCAATACATGTCTGATACTGCCTGGGCATCGGTATTAACACTATTATCTGCATTATGGGTTATTAATCTTAGCCAGGTTGCCGGCGACTCGGTAAATGTTGCGTTAATAATTTTGGAATGAAAAAAGAAGTTAAAAGTGTCGGCGCCTCCGTAATAGTACCAGTAAAGTGCGCCAATAAATATTGATCCTGCAATTTTAGCGGTGAGACCTGGTATAAAGTACGGTCTAAATGGGTGATCTGTGGGGTAATGTTTATTGCGGTAGTGATATGCAATTTTGTAAATAACCAGCAGGTAAAATGGTAGTAAAACATAATCGAGCGCGGTTATTCCATCCATAAACCATCAAGGCTTTTTATTGCTTATCAACAGTGTAAAATAACAAAATATATTTCAC
>Ga0075038_10205913_pt1 | contig 13263 bp, 10 predicted proteins | sample OrgsoiRN2013_055_FD_67573 | JGI IMG/M metagenome (GOLD analysis project Ga0075038, IMG submission 67573) | Permafrost soil microbial communities from the Arctic, to analyse light accelerated degradation of dissolved organic matter (DOM) -... | ecosystem: Environmental > Terrestrial > Soil >... | reverse complement strand
CGTACTCAAAATGCTGCGCGACCATGGAATCGTACCAAATGCGATTAGAGTGAACAACGACGGCAGCCCTACTCATCCTGGCCGATTGAGCTATGTTCTACCGGCGACGCCGATTTTTCCCGACGATCTCCCTCACCCAAAAATGGCGTAGCGCACAATCATTTTCATGGACAATCACCTAGAGCGACGTGTTATAAGACCAATATGGGCAATATAATGACAGATATGATTGCGGACGACTCAGGTGGAGTGGGCGCGAAGCAGGGTTTTGCTTACCAAGACTACGCCGCAGCAATGTACATGATCCAGATGCTGCGCGATAAAGAACTGCTGGCTGTTCGTTGCGAAGTAACTGACGATATCGATTTAGAATACAACGCTTATACAGAATACGTCCAAGTAAAGAGTGCTGACGGTGAGGGGAAATGGAATGTTACTGAACTCTGCGTGGTCTCGCCACAGCAAAAAGAAAAAGGGAAAAAGGCAATAAAACAAACCGACTCGATTTTACACAAATCACTCGACTGTGATCGTATTAGCGGGCGCCCGGTCAGGTTCAGAATTCTCACGAAACGCGACGTTAGAGTCAATCTGCAATATTTGAGAATTCCTCAAGACAAGCGCCAAGGAAAACCAGGCGAAGTGGATCTTAAGAAGACGCTTAGAGGCAAGATCGGATCATACGTTTCTCCGGCGGGAAACGATGTTGAGTTTTGGGTCGATAAGACATACTGGCATGTAATGCCAACAATTGACGAGATCGAATCGCTATCCAAACTGAAGATATTGCAAGCAGCGGCAGACAGAAATGTATTCCTGAATCCAAACCGTGACGCCGATATAATTCTTAACGACATTTTGTGCACTCTAACCAAGAAGAGTGCGATTTCGCGCAAGATAAATACCGCCGACGACAAATCTTATTTGAGATCGGACTTTCTTCCATGGTTCAACAAGGAAATTGAACTGCTGGCTGGGAAAAATTTAAATCTATATAGCAAAGTATACGCAAAGAAATCTGACAAACTTCCTGTTGTCCTAACAAAGTTTTTAGACCTAGGTACACCCAAGATTAAAGTAGGAATGGGAGTGGGGCGCGGCTACGAAAAGCTGAAATACAAAAACGAGTATATCGCGGAAGCGATTGTCGCGTGGTTACCAGAGATGCTGCTCCGCCCAAGTGAACTCGCTGATATGGACGGCGTGAATCTAGTTCGAAAATCCGCGACATTATTTTCTCGCCTTTCTAAACATCATGCTGACTTTGCATCCTTTCTTGGGAAAGTTCTGCTTCATTCTGCGATTAGGCAGAATTCCGCAAGCCAACCCATTCCTGCGACGCTCTATTTGGAAGACTCGGGAGAAACGTTCGAAGAGTTTGAGAACGTTCACATAGTACAAAGTGATGACGGACCCGATGAACTATGGCTGGGGATAAGTAAGCTAGTGGTTGCAGGCGGACTTGAGAATGCGATGATTGAGGTTTGCAATAAACTAAACGATCTTGTCTCGAACAATTTCAGTAAGCAGAAAAAACGGATATTGGACGTTAAAGAGGATTCGTATTTATTTTCGCATGAAATTAACGAAATATTGGTAGATACCGCGACGTTGGACGATCACATCGAGCGATTTCGGTTTGTAATATTTCTCGGATATGACTCGCCCCATGTGTTTCTGGAACTAGAAGAGTTGGCGCACATTGCCCCGGCGAGGATCCAGCAGATAAAGGAGGCCGAAGATCTATTTAGTGAAATTTTAGTGCGCCTTATTGGCGCAGACAAATATTTTGATTCGACAAAAATTTTTATTTATTTATTCCCGACGCCGTGCGTTAAGACCTTGGAAGCAGCCGTCCAATCGAGAATAAAGGAAGCGTTGAATGCGAAATAATTTCGAGGTTGAGGTTGCAGCACTTCGATCGGACAATTTCCAACCGTTTGGTTATCTAAAAGTGGCAAACGAGCTGCTTTCTAACCCTGTTCAGGAGAGGCTGGGCCGAGAACTTATCATTCGCGCGCTAAATGAGCGAACGAAATTCGATAGCTATGAGAAAATTTTGAAAGGATTGGTGCGAAAGGCTGGCCTTTATCCGTATCTGTTAAGCGAATTCGACAGTCGAACCGCTTATGAAGATTTTGTCCTGGAGATGTATCGGTCCGATCATGCCCCTGAATTCGTATTCCATTCCCTTCAGTTTCGTATTTATCGACTTCTTCTAGCCGGCCATAACGTAGTACTGAGCGCACCAACTAGCATGGGCAAAAGCGCCATAGTGGACGCTCTTCTGGCGAATGGAGACTATCGCAGAATTGTAATTGTCGTCCCGACCATTGCGCTTATTGACGAAACGCGAAGAAGAATTTGCGCGAAATTCAGCGAGCATTATGACGTGATTCATCACACGTCGCAGGTGCCTAGAAAAAAGAAAAGAACTGTTTACATCTTGACGCAGGAGCGAGTAAACGAACGACAAGATATAAAAAATATTGACCTTTTTATTATCGATGAGTTTTACAAGTTAGCATTTCATGGCGCTCCCGACGAGCGGGCTATTGCGCTCAATATCGCATTAAGTAAATTATTGGTAGCATCCAAACAATTTTACATGATTGGCCCAAATATTGATGAGATTCGAGGGCTGGGAAATTTTAATAAAAAATACTATTTCATTCCGGCGAATTTCAATACCGTTGCAGTTAATGTTTCCGAATACAACATAAAACCAAACGACGAGGCGGAAAAAAGATCATGCCTACTGAACATTTTGGAGGTGGACCGAAATAAAAAGGGTGGACAGGGTCAAACAATAATTTATTGCAAATCTCCCCATGCAGCAGCTGAAATCGCTCGCTTTCTCGCATCGGCTGCGGTTTCTAATGAGTTGGATTCGGGCTACGTCAAATGGGTTTGTAAGAACTACAGTTCCTATTGGTCATATTCCATAGCGATTTCAAATGGAATCGGAATTCATCACGGCGCCCTGCCTCGTGCAATCCAACAGCACACTGTCGAGATGTTTAATCGCAAGGAGATCTCTTTACTGATCTGTACATCGACAATAATAGAGGGCGTAAATACCAATGCAGAAAATGTGATCATTTACGATAACAGAAACGGCGTAGGGTCAATCGATCGCTTCACGCATAACAATATTAAAGGACGGGCAGGCCGAATGAAGGTTCATTTCGTCGGGAATGTTCACTGTTTGGAGACCGTGCCGGTCGACACGTTGGCTTCTCGTGTCGTGGATATTCCTCTGGGGATGCAGGATGAATCGATACCCTTCAATATGCTAGCCGGGATCGATGCAGGTCACATTGATCCGATCGTTGCCGAACGATACGAGACTTTCTTGAGCACTAACTTAGTCCCGATATGGATGTTGAAGAAGCACTCCTCTTTTCATACAGACCAATTAAAAGAGTTAGTGGAATTTGTTGAGGGATTGAATGTCAATGACTTCAGAACCTTATGTTTTTCTGGGTTTCCAAACGCATCTGCTGTGGAGTTGATATGCGTTGCGTTGCGACTTATCGCAAGCCCATCGTTAAGAAATTCATCGTTGCACTTCGATAGCGAAGAATTAAAAAACAAATTTACTGCCTATTTGTTCGCAAAAACCCATCAGGATTATGTGAACGCTGCCATCGAGTGGCTCGTAGAGAACAGAGCTACCAGTGAAATTTCTGACAGCATCGATCGGGAGTTGAAAATAATAAGAAATATCTTTGGCTTCACTATACCCAAGGTGTTGTCGCTTTTGGAGGATACAATTAATTTCGTTCGCGAAGCGCGAGCTCCCAATGTACAGGCTGCGAAATTTAATTTGATGATGGCAATCTTCGAGAATAACCACCTCCCTAGCAACTTTGCGGCTTTGGAGGAGATGGGTATTCCTATTCAAACACTAGAGAAAATTCAATCTGAAAGATTGGCCAAAGTTGAATTGAACGTCTTAGTGCGATACTTTTCTTGGAACTTTAACAATTTTGAGCTGTTTGATGATCTGGACAAGGATTTCGTCCGCAACGCGCTCCTTCCATCCGCTAAACGAACGCGGGAGGGCCCAACTCTGTGGCAGCGGGTGAGTGATTGATGATCTAGTTGCTTCCTGTGAAACTCTAGGCGCCGGTTCGTCGTTGCGCTTGGCGCGCTGCCCGACAGCAGGCTCATGCTCGGCTTCGGCGGCGATGGCCCGACCCGCTACGTGGTGATTCGCAATGTGCGCGGCGTGGTGGACATGTTCGTGCTGGGTGAGCCCCTGCATCGGACGTCGGCAGTTTCATTACGATTCGGCAGGCCAAGTATTTAGTGACGGAGAGATTCATTCCCTGATCGAAGTGTCCGGCGTGTTCTTCATTGCATGGGAGGAAAACGATACAGGGACGATGATCGTGAATCCAATCATCCGCTTTAGCTTGGATGAACTGGAGGAGCTCGGGGCTGAGGAGGCTTGGACGGTTCTGTATGCGCCGGCGGAGCTTTCTAAAGGCATTCAGTTCCGGGAGATGGGTGATGCCGAACTGGTCGATGTCTATCATCGGATGGAGGCGCGGTCCTTGGGTGAGTTAGCTTTCACGGCCAGTCGGTATCTAACCGATAGCCGAGCTTGAAGGTGTTCAAAAAACGGTGGTTTTCTGAAGCCGACAGCCCGCATCTCAGCGGGCTGTTAAAAGCGTAGTAATCTGTTAAAATTCTCATCATTTTTTCAACGTCCGGTAACTGTTCATGAATCAACGAATCGGCTATGCCCGTGTTTCGACCGATGACCAGAACCTGGACCTGCAGCGCGATGCTTTGCGCTTGGCGGGGGTTGAGTCTATTTATGAGGAAACGGCAAGCGGCAAAACAGTGGCTCGCCGAGAGCTTGACCATTGCTTGAAGGCGCTGCGAGCGGGCGACTCCCTCGTGGTTTGGCGGTTGGATAGGCTGGGGCGTAGTCTGCCGGACCTTGTGCACATCATCGCCGGATTGGAAGAAAAGGGGATTGGCTTCGAGAGCATCGCCGAGAAAATCGAGACAAGCAGTGCGGCCGGAAAGTTGGTTTTCCATGTATTCGCGGCGCTTGCAGAGTTTGAACGTAACCTGATTCGCGAACGAACTCGGGCAGGCTTGGTAGCGGCACGCGCCCGTGGCCGCGTTGGTGATCGCAAGCCTAAGCTAGATGCACGACAAATCAGGGAAATCAAGCGTCTAATGTCTGACCCGACCATTCCAGTCGGCCAGATCGCGGAACGCTACAAGGTTTCACGGACAACCATTTATAAGGTGGCTCCGCGTAGTGACGTTTCGACTTAACAGGAGCAATGATGGAAAGTATGCCACCAAAGCAGGCAGGGGCTCGATCCCTTGTCTTCACAGAAGGGGCTCAGTGGGTTCGCGCTGACTTTCATCTGCACACCCGCGCAGATCGCGAATTCAAGTACGCGGGGGATGTTAATTTTTATAACAGCAATTATGTCGATGCGCTGGAGAATGCGAACATCCGGCTGGGCGTCATTACCAATCACAACAAGTTCGACTTCGATGAGTTCAAAGCACTACGCAAGACAGCCCAAAAGAAGGGAATTGCGCTGCTGCCGGGCGTTGAGTTGTCGGTCAACGATGGGGCCAATGGCATCCACACGCTCGTTGTATTTTCAGACGAATGGATTGATGAGCACAACTACATCAACCCTTTCCTGACAAGCGTATTCGAAGGCAAAACACCTGCACAGTACGAGCAAGAGAATGGCCGCACTTCTTGGTCTCTTCTGGAGACGATCAAGAAGCTGGAAAGCTATCACCGCGACTTCTTCCTCGTCTTCGCCCATGTCGAAGCACCGAGTGGTTTGTGGGCAGAGCTGGATGGTGGTCGACTTACTGAGTTGGGGCAAAGCGAGGTCTTCCGGCGTAGAACGCTGGCATTTCAGAAGGTTCGCACGCACGACGGAGCAGGCAAAGACAAACCCTGCCGCACCAAGATTCAAAGCTGGCTACAGAACTGGTACCCTGCCGAACTGGAAGGCAGTGACCCCAAGTGCATCGATGAAATTGGTCGGGGCAAGACCAGTTATTTGAAGCTGGGAGAGCTGTCTTTCGAGGCGGTGAAATTTGCCTTGAGCGATGCTGCTGCTCGGGTGGCTATGGAGCCGCCAAAGCATCAGGCGTCGCACATCCGCAGCATCCACTTTGACGGAGGCGTGCTCGCCGGGCAAACGCTGCGCTTTTCTCCAGAACTCAACACGCTCATCGGCATCCGGGGGAGTGGCAAGTCATCTATTCTTGAGGCGGTGCGCTATGCCCTCGACATCCCACGTGGCGAGAAAACGCAGGACACTAAGTACAAAGATGAGTTGATCCGCCACACTCTCGGGAGCGGCGGCAAGGTTACGCTGACGGCTAGCGATGTATACGGGCAGGAGTTTACCATCTCCCGAATCTTTCGCGAAGCGCCGAACGTCTACTTAGGCGGAAAGTTGCAGCCCGGTGTGTCGATTCGGGAAACCGTACTCCGCCGCCCGATCTACTTCGGGCAAAAGGATCTCTCCAGTACCGGCGAAGGCTTCGAAACCGACTTGGTGGAAAAGCTGGTCGGTGAAAAGCTTCGAGTACAGCGTGACGAGATCGAGTTGCAACGCCAGCGCGTGCGCGAAGCCGTACAGCGCTGGGTCAAGCTCAGCAACAATGCCGAGCTTAAGCGTGACTTCGAGACCCAACTTAGTGATGCGAACTTTCGTCTGACTAAATTCGCGGAACACGGCGTCGCCGATAAGCTCCAAAAGCGCCTAGGCTTCCAGCAGGATGCTGCTGCGCTTTCACGCATGAAGGAGCGAGCAGACAACTTTATCCTCGCCTTGAACAGCCTGATCGCCGAGCACGAGGACGAGTTGCGCAACGCGACGAGTTACGTTTCCAAGCAAAACCCTGACTTCTTCGCGGCCTACTACACCGAGTATTCCAACCTCGTCGCCAAGGTTGACCAACTCAAGCAGATCGAGCAAGAAGCGAGGGGCATTGCGAGTCGCCTCGAGACCAAACAGAGCGAGTTTGAAGGGGCAAGCAGGAGCCTTCAGGACGAATTCGCACAAGTCGAGCGGCAACTTTCCCAAGAACTCAAACAAACCGGCATGACCGCCATCCAGCCGGACGATTTTTTGACCCAGCAACAGCGCAAAACTAAGGCGGAGCAAATGCTGGAGGCACTGACCAAGCAGGAGTCACAGCAGACCAGCATTCGCGATGCTTTGTTTTCTGAAATCGACAAACTCAATGAGCTTTGGCTGCGCGAGTTCAATACCATCAAGCTGGAACTGGACCGAGTGAACGCCGGTCACACCGCTCTTCAGATCGAAGCCGATTTCAAGGGCGATAAGGAAGCTGCCGTTAGCTTTATGCAGCAGCTTTTCAAGGGCAGCAGCATCCGTGAAACCACCTTGCGTGCGGTCATGGGGGACTATGCCGATTTTGGCGGCCTCCTGCGTGCTTTACCGGGAGCCTTAGCCAAGGCTGGCAGCTCTCCCGAAGTTTTCGAGAAGACCTTTATGCAGAACCTGGCCGAGCTCATCACGTGGCAGGTGCCCAACCGTTTCATTATTCGTTATCGTGGCAAGGAGTTGAAGCACCACTCGCTCGGGCAGCGCGCTTCGGCGCTGCTGTTGTATGTGCTTAGCCAACGACAGAACGACGTGATCATCATCGACCAACCAGAAGACGATTTGGACAACCAGACCATCTATGACGATGTTATCAAGCTGTTGCGCGAGATGAAACCTCACGCCCAATTCATTTTCGCTACTCACAACGCCAATTTCCCGGTGCTGGGCGACGCGGAACAAGTGCACGCTTGCCAGTATCAGGATGATAAGGTCGATACGCAAAGCGGCAGCATCGACTCCCGACCAGTACAGGAAGCCATCATCAACATCATGGAAGGAGGCCAGGAAGCCTTCAACCGTCGTAAAGAGGTCTACAACCTATGGAAACCACAGAGCTGATCGACCTGCTCAGCAGGGGTGAGGACAGCCGTCACCAGTTCAAGGAGAACTTCACCAATGCGGATGCTCTGGCTGCCGAAATCGTCGCCTTCAGCAATACCGCCGGCGGGAAGATATTTATTGGGGTGCAAAACGACGGCTCAGTGCTTGGCCTGTCAAGCGCAGATGTCGACCGCTTAAACCAGCTTATTTCAAACAGCGCATCCCAAAACGTTCGCCCTGCCGTAAATCCACTCACCGAAAACATCCTACACCCCAATGGCATGGTGGTAGTGATCTCTATTCCTGAAGGCGTTAGCAGGCCTTACATGGATAAAAACGGCGCTATCTGGGTAAAGAATGGCTCTGACAAGCGGCGCGCCACGTCGCGCGAAGAACTTCAGCGCCTGTTTCAGCAAGCGAGATTGGTACATGCCGACGAAACTCCCGTGGCGGGCCTAGGCCCTGGGGATGTGGATGTGCCTTATTTCGGATCGTTCTTCGAGCAGCAATTTGGCGAGCCACTTGCCGGCCACAACCAACCACTGCCGCAGTTGCTGACCAACATGAATCTGATGACGCAGGGACAACTCAATGTGGCTGGCGGCCTTTTGTTCGCCAGGACGCCGCAATACGCGCTGCCTGCCTTCATCGTCAAGGCTGTCGCCTTTGTAGGTAATCAGATCGAGGATGAACGCTATATCGATAGCCGTGACATTACTGGCAAGCTGGCTGACGTGTTCCAGCAGACGCTGGGCTTCATCATCGCCAATACCCGCGCCGCACAGGGCGATCAGGGAGTCAACTCCCAAGGTCAGGCTGAGATTCAGCGCATCGTATGGGAGGAGCTTGTCGTCAATGCCCTCATTCACCGCGATTATTTCATCAGCGCCCCGGTGCGCGTGCTGATTTTCGCGGATCGGGTCGAGATTATCAGCCCTGGCCACCTGCCCAATAATTTGACCATCGAAAACATCAAAGCCGGCAACTCCAATATGCGCAATCCCATCTTGGCTTCCTTTGCCACCAAGCTCTTGCCTTACCGGGGTTTGGGAAGTGGTCTCCTGCGTGCCCTGCGGGCGTGGCCTCAGATCGAACTCATCGATGATCGTGCTGGAAATTTGTTTAAGGCCATCGTGGTGCGGCCCCGTGTGTAGTAGCCAGCACGATGATCTGCCTTGAGGTGCGTGCCGAATGATTGCTTGCGCGGCTGCGCATTACTCTGGCAAATAAGATATTGGATTGGATAAAAAATGACGATTGACGATTGGAAGGCAGAAACAAAGCAGGGGCTTGAACGTAGCGCTGTTTATCAAGCGCTGAAAGCGAAATGTCAAGATGACTCAGCCGGTTCACATGTGATCGCGCTGGTTGATGAGGCAACGTACTATGCCTTCCAGCGCACTAAAACCATCGTTCGACATATGGGTGAATTTACTTTACATGATGGAGATCACCTGTTCCGGGTCCTAAGTCTAATGGAGCGACTGATCCCCGAAAAAGAGCTTGCAAACTTTAATGTTCCGGAACTGATGCTACTAATCCTGTCGGCGTTCTTCCACGATATTGGGATGGCTCCTGATGAGGCAGATGTCGTAGTTTGGAAAACGGTATGGGATGCCGCTCCTGTTTTGGAAAACAGCCGGGAGAAAGAGGAACATAGTCAGTTCTTGAGGTTTTGCAATGCACGTCCTGATAAAGTACAAGTAATCGCAGACTACACTCGTCAGGGGAATCATAGCGTCGCCCAACAGATAAAAGATTATCTAATCACTGATTATATACGCGTCACACATGCAGATCGGGCTCGGAGAATCGTAGAGAAAGACTGGAACGGGCGCATTAAGTACAGGGACGCTGACTTGTCAGTGGAATTCGCGAATATTTGTTTTAGCCATAATGAGGACGCGGCAACCTTGCTGGAGTTTGACAAGAGTCTGCTTTGCGGACCAGGCGTATATGCTTGTCTTCCCCTGGTTGCGGTAGTACTTCGTTTAGCAGATCTGCTCGACTTCGACGCTAAACGTACACCTGCAGTTCTTTTTTCACATCTGTTTGTTCGCAACCCCATTTCAGTCAGAGAATGGAACAAGCACCGAGCTGTCGAGGCTTGGATCATTCGTCCTGACATCATCCAGTTTCATGCCAAATGCGCCCATCCTGCGGTTGAGGCAAGTATCAGAGAGTTTTGTGATGTGATTGATCGGGAGCTCGCGGTTTGTACACAAGTAATGGGAGTGCTCAAGGATTTTCATGCTGGCAATGACCGCAGTCTTCGGCTTCCACTTCCAATCAAGGTGGATCGCAGCAAGATCGAAACGAAGAAAGATTTTAATAACAAGCCTTTATACATCTATCGGGAAACCAAGTTTAATCTTAGTAAATCGCAAGTGATAGACCTGCTCATGGGTACTAAGCTTTATGGCGACACTGCGGTTGCGCTTCGGGAACTAATTCAAAACTCGATAGACGCTTGCCTTTTGCGGCAGTCGTTGGAACAGCATTGGAAAACCAACTACGTTCCGGAAATTACTGTCAAATTGTTGACAGAAAATGGTCAGGACATTTTGGAGGTTGCGGACAATGGCACCGGGATGGATGAGACTATCATCGATGGGTACTACTCGAAAGTCGGTTCTTCATTTTACAAGTCAACGGAGTTCTATGATTTGCGCTCGCAGACCAACTCAACGTTCACACCGACCTCACGCTTTGGGATCGGAATCTTATCCTGTTTTATGGTGTCAGACATGTTGAGCGTCGAGACGCGACGAGTGTATGGACCTCATGAGTCCAGCTTGCCGTTGAATGTTACCGTTGAGGGGCAAGAAAGCTTATTTGTGATTAAACAAGGAACTCGCCCCACCCCTGGAACGACCACGCGTTTGTTTTTGCGGACAGAGGATCATCCCTGGAAACGGATGACGCCAGAAAAATTCATCACGTCTGTGCAAAACGTCGTGCGAAACCCATCCTTCAAGATTACGGTCCAGAGTGGAGATCAGAGTGTAGAGATTAACCAGAGTAGCTTTAGAAACATTAAGGCTGAATCTCTGAAACCAGGAAAATGGGTCGAGCATGAGAATATTAGAGAGTTTCGCATCAACTTAAATGATTCTCAAATAGGAATTGTAGGTTCGGTTGTTGTGGGTGTCATTGAGCATCAGGGATTGCCGGTAGATAAGATTGAGGTCAAGTCGAAAGAAGTTGAAATCGAAGGCGTTGCTTACAGTTTGGATAAGAAGATTTTCTTGAGTGGCGCCGAAATTCGTTCAACTTCCAGTACGATCTCAATCGATGACAGTAATGAGATCAAATCGTCTAATTTCAACACAGGGCTGGCGCAATCTGTGTCAAGACTTTCCTTGCACGGCATAGATGTGGCTGCATCGCTATTTCCCCCGTCGTGGGAAAAACGGCAAAACCAAGCGACATTGGAGTGGCCTATGCCTATGCTCATGGTCATCGACGTTGGAGGAGTATTCGACCTTGACCTCAATTCGGCGCGAACACAGATACTGGTCAGTGATAAATGGTATGCGCTAGAGGCCGCCTTGGCCAAGCTCGTATTGTCCCAAATTTCTAGCCAAGTCAGTTCGGAATATTGGCAGAACCTGAAAGACGTGTTGAAGCGATTATCCAAGAATTCGGTCTTTTCAGAAGCCTTGGAAACAATTTGAAGGTTCCTTATATTACCTGTTGGGGAAGATCTTATAAATTGGGGATAGTGCACGTTGCATGATATGTTTCATGGTATTGCGTATGACTACGCTGCATCAACTATATGATTTTGTGGTGATTTTCTGTGTTATTGATAATCGAATGGGAAAACAACGACACTGGGGCCATGATCGTGAACCCGGAGACATTCAGTTTTAAGGCCACTCCTTTATCGAAAGCGCATGATGAGCAGTTTGAATAGGCTAGGCATTCCTGATGTGAGATAGCCCCCTGATTCACCGGACACAGCCTATGCGTTATTCTTACGGATAGGAATAGGACTGTGCATATGACTAGGAACAAGCAAACAATCGAAGTGGTGACAGTGAGCCAAGAGCGCCGCCGGCGCTGGTCCGCCGAGGAAAAGGCCGCGCTGGTACGCGAGACGTACGAACCGGGCATGAGCGTATCGCTGGTCGCCCGCAAACACGGCGTCGGCGCCAGCCAGCTGTTCAACTGGCGCAAGCTGGAACGCGAAGGCGCGCTGACGGCCGTCACCGCCGGCGAATCGGTGGTGCCGGCCAGCGAACTGGCCGCCGCGCGCGCGCAGATCGCCCAGCTGCAACGGATGCTGGGTAAGAAGACGATGGAAGCGGAAATCCTGAAGGAGGCTGTCGAGTTCGCTCGGGAAAAAAAGTGGATTGCGCGCTCGCCCTTGTTGGGCAAGGACGGCCAGTGAAGGCGGTGTGTTCGGTCCTGGGCGTGGCGCGCTCGCACGTGTGTGTGATGGCGGCGCGCCCGGCCGACTGGGTTGACGGCCGGACCACCCAGACGTTCCACCAGCCCGCCGACGCCATCCTGATCGACGCGGTGCGGGCCGAGATCACGGCGCTGCCGACCTATGGCTACCGCAGGGCCGGCGCCCTGGTCAACCGCACAAGGGCCTTTATGGGCCTGCAGGCGATCAACCATAAGCGCTTTTATCGGGTCATGAAGGAGCACAGCCTGTTGTTGCCGAAGGCGCCAAAGCGCCGCGTCAGCGGCCGCGTGCATGACGGCGTCGTCGGCGTGGCCGAGCCGAACCGTCGCTGGTGTTCGGACGGATTCGAGATCGCCTGCGACAACGGCGAGGTCGTGACCGGCGTGTTCATGAAAGACTGCTGTGATCGGGAAATCATCGCCTGGCGTGCCTGGGCCGAACGCGGCCTGCCGGGAGAGCCGGTACGCGACATGCTGGTCGAGGCGGTCGAGGCGAGATTCGGCCAGGCCGGCATCGGATCGGCAAGGCTGGAGTTCTTGAGCGACAATGGCGGCGCTTACCGCGCCCACGAAACGCATGCCCTGGCGCGCGCAATGGGGATCGAGCCGATTCACACGCCGGTGTGCAGCCCGCAGTCGAACGGCATCGCCGAGAGCTTTGTGAACACGTTTAAACGGGACTACGTGAGCCTGATGGACCGTGGCAGCGCCGAAGTTGTTCTCGCTCAACTGCCGGACGCTTTTACGCATTTCAATGAGGTTCATCCGCATTCGTCGTTGAAGTTGAAATCGCCTCGCATGTTCAGGAGGGAGCTGCTGCGCCGGGCTCAAGAAAGCGGCGTTAATTAAGCGATAGGATGTGTCCGGTTATACGGGGGCAAGATCA
>Ga0075038_10153036_pt1 | contig 13554 bp, 2 predicted proteins | sample OrgsoiRN2013_055_FD_67573 | JGI IMG/M metagenome (GOLD analysis project Ga0075038, IMG submission 67573) | Permafrost soil microbial communities from the Arctic, to analyse light accelerated degradation of dissolved organic matter (DOM) -... | ecosystem: Environmental > Terrestrial > Soil >... | reverse complement strand
TACAATCTACCGGCAATGTATGGGTAAAGTTCTACTTAGGCTTTTTTTAATCTCCCTGTTTCTCAATTTTTTGGGATTGGATTCGTTTGCCGGAGGTGGGCGTTTGGTAAAAAACACCATTCATAGAAACGGATTAGATTTAAAGATCAGCCCTGCTCCCGATGCTATTATTCCCTCCACCGGCCATAACAGTTTTTGCGCCGGTACATCAATCACTTTAACACCCAACAATGCGATTGCCGGCGATACGTTTCAGTGGTCAAAAAACGGCTCACCTATTGTTGGTGCCACTTCGTCAACCCTTGTAACCAGTACGGCCGGCACTTATGGGGTAACTGTAACTACAGCCGGTGTCCCCGATGTTTATCCCACCATCAATATAACTATTGATCCGTTACCAACACCCTCTTTTACCTTTGTACAGCCGCCATGCGGTAACACGGCGGTACAATTTACCGGTTCATCTACCGGCACGGGCATAACCTATTCCTGGGATTTTGGCGACGGTTCGGCAGTTTCAACAGTTCAAAACCCGCTGCATAGTTTTGTAACAGCAAACGGCGGCGGTGCGCAAACCTTTAATGTTGTATTAACTACAACCACCGCTCCGGGTTGTAGTAATTCGGTAACTCACCAGGTAACAGTTCTTAAACCGAGTTCAATATTAGGCAATAATAGTGCTATGCAGTATTTTGGCGCTACTTTTTTCACCTCGTGTAGTAATTCCTCAGCTACCTTCAGCTTTTCAAATCAATCAACTACACAAGCGAGCAACGCAAACTATACGATCGACTGGGGCGACGGCAGTGCGCAGTTTAATAGCGCAACCTTTTCATCCAACGTTACACACACTTACGCGGTCGGAACATTTCAAATGACTTTTACAGTTACAGGTAACGACGGCTGTGTGGATGTTGCCACCTATTATGTTTTTGTTGGCGGTAATCCTGCGATAGGGTTGTTAAATCCCGGTAACACATCAATATGCACAGGCGAGTCTCTTACCTTTCCCATTACCGGTTTTTCCGGTAACCCGCCTGGTACTATTTATGCCGTAACTTTTAGCGATGGTACCCCACCTATTGTGTACACGGGGCCTCCACCGCCCAGTATTACGCACACTTTTTTAATAGGGTCATGCGGTTACACAACCAGTAACGGTTTAACCAATGCTTTTTCGGCAACTATTGTGGCATCTAACCCCTGTAGCAGCTCAAACTCTACCATATCGCCTATTTATGTTTCCCAGGCCGCCAATGCCTCTTTTGTAAAAACCACAGATACGGCCTGTGTTAATACCCCGGTAACTTTTACCAGTAATGGTTTACCTACCAATACGGTATCCAGCCAGGGTTGTAAACCTGGTATAACCGTTTGGACGGTTACTCCGTCGACGGGCTGGACACTTTCGACCGGAACTTTGGGATCAGACAACGGGGTAGCCGATCCATCGCAGTGGACAAGCGGCAGTACGAATATTGGTGTTAAATTTACCACCGCGGGCACCTACACCATACAACTGGCAACCGGAAACAGTGGTTGCGGTAGCGCTACCGCCACGCAAACTATTTGTATTAACAACGCCCCTACGGCAACTTTTACTGTTGATAATAGTGCAGGTTGCGGTCCGGTTACAGTGCAAACCACTAATACTTCAAACCTACCCTTTTGCGGAAATAATCATTACGATTGGACCGTTACATACACCAATCCCGGTTGCACACCCAATACTTCAGGTTTTACTTACACGGGCGGGACCAGTGCGACATCTATAAATCCGCAATTTCAATTCAACAATCCGGGGCTATACAGCATCAAACTCAAAACCACTAATCCCGGCGCGGCGTGCTCTACAACTTCGGCAGCCAAAGTTATTACCGTTAAAGCTAAACCTCTTGTAGCTGCATTAGCCACACCGGCAAGCATTTGCCAGTTTGGTTCGATTACCGCAAACGCGCCGACAGTTCAAAATTGCTATTCATCAACAACAGAAACTTATTCGTGGACATTTACCGGCGGGACTCCTTCGACGTCAACAGCTAAAAACCCGGGAACAATCACCTACAATACCGATGGGACCTATACTGTACAGCTTGATGTAACCAATGAATGCGGCACAACCACAGTAACCAAATCAATTACTATAAATCAATCGCCAACGGCAACAGTACCTGGCGATTTGCTATTATGCAACGGCGATGCGACCGGCGCGCTTAATTTTTCGAGCAGTTTACCAGGCACTACGACTTACGCCTGGACAAATGATAATACGACGATCGGTTTGGCCGCATCGGGATCTACCACGTCGGGGATTCCGAGTTTTACCGTCACCAATGTTTCGGGCATTACACAAGTGGCCAATATTACCGTTACGCCCACTAACGGTGGCTGCCCGGGATTGCCTCAAACCTTTAAAATAACTGTTAATAACCGGCCAAACACCCCATCGGTTACTACCATCATTAATTATTGTTTAAATGACGTGCCCGCACAGTTAACCGCAACGGCGGCGCCGGGTAATACGCTCACCTGGTACGACCCAGGTACTACATTTACGCATACCGGGGCTACCGCTACCGCGCCGACGCCATCAACCTCAGTTGCCGGCAGTACCAAATACTGGGTTACCCAAACCAACCCTTCAGGTTGCGAAAGTTCGCCATCATCCATTAACGTCATCGTTAGTCCACCAATAGCCAATAATACCGTTGGCAACGACCAACCAATTTGTTCGGCAACTGCGCCGGCTGCATTAACACCTACCATTGCCATTACCGGAGGTAACAACAACTATACCTATCAATGGCAAATTTCGACGGATGGTGGCAGCAGCTGGGCTAATGTGCCATCGGCCGGGACTTCGGCAAATTATTCGCCACCGGCGTTAACGGCAACCACTTTATACCGCCGGTTGGTTAACAGCGGCGGTTGTAGCAACATTTCGAACACAGTAACCATAACCGTACAAGGCGCACTGGCTAACTTCAATATAGCCGGTTCTCAAACTATTTGTAAAAGCACGGCACCTGCTTTAATTACAGGGCAAACACCTACAGGTGGCGGAGGTTCATACACTTTCCAATGGCAAAGTTCGACAGATGGCGTGAGTTTTAGCGATATCGCGACCGAAACCGGTAACGATTACCAGCCTCCTGTTTTGACAGTTACGATGTATTACCGCCGGAAAACAGTTGGTGGTACTTGTAGTGGCACTTCGAATGTGGCTACTATAACAGTAAACCCCGTGGCTACGGTTAACGCTATCGCGGATAAAAACTATTGTAATGGTTCGTCTATTAGTGCACTAACTTTTAGTGCCAGTACAACTGCTGCCAATACAACCTACAACTGGACGAACGATAACACCGCTATCGGGCTTGGCGCTTCCGGTACGGGGAACAACCTGCCGGCATTTACAACGACTAATGCTACCAAAGCCCCAATAACCGGAAATGTAACCGTAACGCCAACATTTACGGCCGGCGGTGCAAGCTGTCAGGGGACGCCGCTTACCTTTAAGATCAACATTTTACCAACCATAACGCTTACAGCAAACTCAAACGCCACGGTTTGCGCGGGAGCTACCGTTCCCGCATTTACTCCGGTCAATGATGCTGCGGTATTTGCTGGCAGTTCAATAAATTATACCTGGACTGTATCAACGGCTATCGGCTTAGCCGCCGGAAGTGGCACACAGGTATCGTCGTTTACGGCAGTTAATAACGGGACAACCGACGTGGTTTGCAATATTAGTGTAACACCAAACTATACTTATAACGGGCAAACCTGTAGCGGCACACCAATGAGCTATTCGGTTACCGTAAGCCCTAAGCCAAGTACATCAGCAGCGGGAAGCAACGATAAAACCTGCAATACTATTTACCAGCTTGCCGGTAATATACCGGTTGTAGGTACAGGTTTATGGACGGTATCTACAGGACCGGCTGCGACTTTTACATCGCCAAACGCAGGTAACTCGACAGTAACCGGACTGGTAAAAGGCACCCGTTACGGCTTCACCTGGACAATCAGCAACAGCACCTGTACAGCAAGCGCGTCGACTGTAACGGTGGATGTTTTGTCGGATATTGTAAACACCATTCAATCTGACGTGACGACCAATTGCCCAGGGCAGCCCGTTAACTTCAGCACACTCGCTTTATCGGGAGGTGACGATCCATCGCTGGTAGCAAGCTATAGTTATGTGTGGGAATTATCTACAGATAATGTAAACTGGACAACAATAGGCGGAGCAACATTGCCAACACTGCTTGCTAACCCAAGCGTTAACACCTATTACCGCCGCACGGTGAGCAGCTATAACAAATGCCCGGTTGTGAGCAATGTTATCCAGATCATCATGAATTCGGTTGCTCCGGCCGCTGTAGCAGGCAACCCTATAACTTTGTGTAATCAAACCCAAACCGTATTGGCCGGAAATAATCCGGGGGTATTTGCCGGCACCTGGACCGACAGCGCACCTGGCAGCACATTGGTATTTTCGCCGGATGTCCATACTTATAATGCAACAGTAAGCGGTCTGGTTCCAGGCACAACTTATCATCTGGTATGGTCAATAGCCAGCCCAAGTTGTGGTGGTACCACATCAAACCTAACCATTACCGACCTTGCTCCTATTACCAATGCCATAAGCCCGGCATCAACAACGGTTTGCGCCGGGCAGGCGGTTACTATAACAGGTTCAATACCAACCGGCGGAACAGGTAGTTTTACCTATAGTTGGGAGAGCAGTCCCGACCAAATTAGCTGGACCGTGATAGGCGGGCAAACCGGGCAGAATATTACTTTTACGCCTGTCGCAACGGGGTACATCCGGCGCAACGTCACATCGGGCATTTGTAATCTGGAGAGCACTCCGGTAAGCGTGACGGTACAACAAGGCATTGCCAATAATACCATTTCGGCCAATCAGCAGGTTTGTATCGGTTTCCCGGTGTCGCCTTTAACGGGCTCGACACCGACAGGCGGCGATAACATTTACACCTATCAATGGCAGCAAAGTACCGACCAGATCACATGGACAGACATTCTATCGGCTAACCAGATCGGTTATCAGCCGCCCTCGGCTCCAAATATGACGGTGTATTATCGTCGCATTGTTACTACCGCTTTATGTACAGGGCCTCAAAAGAGTGCCAGTAATGCAGTCAAAGTCGATATTTTCCCGGTAGCTATAGCTGATTTTACAGCGACGACGCAAAACGGTTGTATCCCTTTCAAACTGGGCAATGTGATAACCAGCACCGCGCATAATAATGTCGACGGCAGCTATCAATGGTTTGCCAATGGCGTACCAATCGGTACGGGCTCAGCTTTCCCTGGCTATACGATAGCCATTGACGGCCAAACCGTAGTGATCAAATTATTGGTAACCAGTAGTTTTGGTTGCGATACAGTGAGCAAATCGCTGGCATTTTCAACAGTAAAAAGTGTTGCTGCATCGTACACGAAAGATCAAATTAAAGGCTGCGGCCCACTCCTGGTACATTTTACCAATACCTCAACTCCTATAGCGGGCGCTACCTATGCCTGGGACTTTGGTAACGGCCAAACATCGACTTTGGTTCAGCCAAACCCGGTAACTTTCCAGGCGCATCCGCTTAACCGCGACACTACTTATAAGATCAGGCTTACGGCAACTACCGGCTGTTCGGTTACTACTTATATCGACTCCGTCATCGTAAGGCCAAAACCTAAAGCGATATTTACACCCGATAAAACCATTGGTTGCTCACCTTTTACAATCCATCTCACCAATCAATCGCGCGGGGCGCCAAACACCTACACCTTTGATTTTGGTGACGGTAATACACAAGTAGTAACTACTACCCAGGCCATATCGCATACCTACAATGTAACTCAAACAGATACCGTTACCCTGAAATTAACCGCACAAAACGAATGCGGTATAGATTCGGCATCCTACAAAATAGTGGTTTATCCCAACCTGGTTAGTGCCAATTTTGTTGTTAACGGCAATAATAAAGCCGGCTGCGCGCCCTATACGGTTAAGTTTGACAATAACACCACCGGCGCCAATACCTATAATTATGATTTTGGCGATGGTACAACAGCTATTGGTGCCACCTCACCCGAATCTGTACTGCATACTTACACCCAGGCAGGCACCTACACCGCCACCTTTAGCGCTTCAAACGGTTGCTCAACAGCCACAGCCACGCAAATCATTACGGTAATAGCTGCACCTGTGGTTAAATTCGCGCCAACTCCGTTACAGTCGTGCGTTAAAGATTCGGTAAATTTTATCAATCAAACCACGCCAATAGCGTCTTACAGTTATATATGGGATTTTGGTGATGGTACAACCGGTAATCAGCTTAACCCAAAACACGTTTATACTAACCCAGGCACTTATACCGTAAGGCTGACAGCCTCGCAAAGCGCTGCGGGCGCCGTTTGTGGAAGTTCCATTACACACATCGTAAACATCGTACCCATACCGGTCGCCGCGTTCACCAGCAACTCGGGTGGCGTAAATTGTGCGCCTTACTTGTTAACGGTTGCTACCGCGCCTGCAAACGCCTTTGGCTTTTCGTGGACGTTTACCGATCAATCGGGCACAACAACCGCAAGCGGGCCAACTGCACAGCATTTGTATACCAAACCGGGGTTATACACTGTTAAATTAACATCATTTAACCAAACCGGCTGTGCGGATAGCATTACACAAATTGTTAAGATCACGGAAACGCCCAAAGCTATTTTTACGCCCGGCGACAGCATAGTCTGTGGCAACAATGCTACCATTACATTTAAAAATGGTTCAACCTATGGTGGTGCCGATCCGCTTACCTACAGGTGGTTTATCAATAACACCCAGGTCGCAACCAGTAAAAACCTCACCTATGCATTCAACCCTGCAGCGGGTACATTACCATTTGTCTACCAGGTTAAACTGATCACATCGAGCACCGTTGGCTGCCCCGATACGGTGATCCATAACATGCATTTTAATCCGATACCGGTAGCCGCTTTTACAGTAGCAAGCAATGTGGGTTGCGCGCCGTTCACCGTCGGTATTGCCAATAATACCATCTACGCCGATCAATACAAATGGTATTTGAATAATCAATTGGTTTCAACCGTTAAAACGCCGCCCCATATTGTACTCAGCCAGCCTAACGCTGTATATGCGCTTAAATTGGTTGCCAGTAATAGCCTGGGCTGCCGTGCCGATAGCGTTACACAAGGCCTGAGTACCTATCCAAAACCAAAGGCATCGTTCTCCATCCAGGATACGGTATCCTGCAATGGTACCCTTACTATCAATACAACAAACACGAGCACGGGTGCTATTAGTTATACCTGGAACTTTGGCGATGGCAGTGCCAATACAGCGGGGGCCATACCAACGCATACCTACAGTACACCGGGGGTTTATAAATTATTGCTTATTGCCAGTAACGGTACCTGCCCGGATACGGCTATGCACCTGATCGAGATAGCCAACCCGCCGAAAGCTACGTTTACGGCAAACCAGGTTTCGGGCTGTACGCTAATAAGCCCAACGTTTCAAAACGCATCAATTAACGCCAGCAGCTACCTTTGGGATTTTGGCGACGGCACAACTTCAACCCAGAAAAATCCGACACATTCGTTTAATTACGTCAACTCGCCATATACCATAACCCTTACCGTTACCGGCGAGTATGGCTGTACCGATAAATCGGTATTAACCAACTATATCAGTGTAGCGGCCCCGCCTATTGCAGATTTTTCGATTGCGCCGGATAGTATTATCAAAATACCTAATCACACCTTTAATTTTACCGATTTAACACCAGGTAGTGTTACCAAATACGCCTGGGACTTTGGCGACGGCAAAATATCGGTAGACAAGAATCCGTCGCATACCTATGCCGATATAGGCACCTATAAGGTAAGCCTCACAGTTACCAATACCAATGGTTGCCAGAATACCCGCATCCACACCGTAAAAATTGTACCTGTACCACAATACTTATACGTGCCTAATGCCTTTGAGCCAGGCAGCTCAAGAAGCGAACTGAAAACATTCAACATGCGCGCTACAGGCCTGGTTGAATATAATTTAAGGATATTCAACAAAATGGGGCAGCTGCTTTTTCAAACCACGACACTCGATTCAAACGGTTCGCCAACGCAGGGTTGGGACGGAAACGTTGATGGTAAACCAGCGCCACAAGATGTGTATGTTTGGGATATTAGTGCACGCTTTTTAGATGGAACAAGCTGGACAGGTATGAATTATAACGACGGGCGCGCAACAACAAGAACAGGAATTATACATTTGGTGAGATAAGAGATATGAGAAGGATGATTCTGTTTTTTTTATTGTCGTTTTTGGCCGGCACAGCAGTGTATGGACAGGATCATATTTATTCGCAGTTTTACAACGCCCCTATCTACCTTAATCCGGCCTTAAACGGACAATTTGAAGGCGATTACCGCATCAATATGATCTACCGTAATCAATGGACCAATCTTCCCGGCCCGTTAAATTATTATACCTTTTCGGCCGATTTAAGCCTGCCTCAGGTAAACGGCGGTGTCGGACTGATGATCACCAAATCATCCGAAGGTACAGCCTATCTTGATAAGATCAACATCTCGGGCATTTATTCCTATCATGTAGAACTCGAAAACGGTGACCTGTCGTTCGGCCTGCAGGCGGGCATGACCAATCGTAAAATTGATGAGGATAAGCTGGTGTTTCTGGATCAGTTAGGTTCAACCGGGATAATCCCGGGCGCCTCAAGTTCCGCCGCCGAACTCCAGCTCAACCATCGTTTCTTTTTTGATGGCGGCGCAGGTATCAACCTCGTTATCGGCGATTTCATGGTCGGCGCTTCGGGCCAGCATTTGAATAAGCCCAATCAATCGTTCACCGGTGTTTCATCGCAACTGCAACCCAGGTACAACGGCTATGCCAGCTGGAAGTTGTCAACCAATTCCAGTTTCGAAGACAGCCCATCCATTATTCCGTCGGTTGTTTTTACAACACAGGATGGCGTTAACTCCGTCAGCGCGGGTATGCAATATAAAAACCGCAGTGTAAACGTTGGTTTATGGTACAGAAGCACGGTACAACAGCAGGATGCTGTGGTCATATCTGTTATATTCGACCTGTTTGGCACGGATGACCATAAATCGCGGTTTGGCCTTAGCCACGATATTACTACTTCTAAACTGATCTACTCCAAAACAGCTGGTACCACCGAAGCTTCGTTTAGTTACGAGTCAACAATTCCAGGCCGCGGCGAATATGAAATTAAGAACAATGCTAACCGTTGTTACAATTTTTATTAGATTCAAAAAAACTATGGTTGTGCCTGGAGTTCTACAGTAGCTGCTTTAAGGTTTGTCGATTGTGCTGTTAAGCTAATTTTCCCGGGTTCACCGGTTGACTGAACAATAACCTGCGCCTTACCATTAAATAGCTTCCGCTTCCAGGTCGGGGCGGGATAAATCAATTGGATCAATCCAGGGTTCATATTAACGCTGGCCCAAATATTCATTTTAATTAAAGGTTTGGCCACAATGGCTATCGTGTTTTTGCCAGGATGTATTATTGATGCATCAAGATTAAACTCATCGCCTTTTTGGTTTTCCTTAATTTGAACAGCTATTTGTTTACCATTAACGTAAATGCTCTGCTCTTTACCAAGGCTGTTATAAAACCAGGTAATAGTTGCATCTTTTATATTTTCAGGCATATCAAAATAGCCTCTATAAACTACGTATTTTACATCTTTCCCAAACAGATCGTTCCTATCATCCTTAAAGGCCCTTTGCCATTTACTGTCATCGTAGTCAGCCACTACTTCTGCAGGATTATCGACTGTGTTTACGATCCTTTCTTTGAGTTCCTGAATTTTCACAGTTTGGATCTTTTCCAAATATTGATCTGGCTCGGGCGATGTTTGATCGCCATTACCAACGCCGATGATCTTTCCCGGACCTGTAATTGAAAACGTGATCTCATTGCCGGCTGTTGGCTCTGAAAGGTTATTCTTATCGTCAGCCTGGACAGTAATTAAAGCAACGTCTCTTTTATCGGATTTGATGGCGTTCCGGTCTGCCGAAATCTTGATTTGCACAGGTTCTTCCGTTGTTTTTACGATATCAGAAACTACCTTAATTCCTTTTTTATAACCTATAGCTTCTAATGTCCCGGGTTCATATTTTACTTTCCATTCCAGGTGCCCATTAGGCTCCATTGTTTTTTTACCGAGACTCTTTTTATTCAGAAATAGTTCAACTTCATCGCAGTTACTGTACGCCCAAACCGGTATATCCTGCCCTTCTTTACCTTTCCAATTCCAATGCGGCAAAAGGTGCAGTACGGTTTGATCCGTCCACCACGATTTCAAATAATAGTAGTCATCTTTGGGGAAACCACAGGCATCAACCATCCCGAAGTACGATTCGATCGATGGCCAGCCAAAAGGTGTTGGCTCACCCCGGTAATCAAAACCGGTCCAGATAAACATCCCGGCAAGGTAGGGCCTGGCGGCATAATGTTTCCATCCCTGCTCCAAACTGTAAAAAAAATCGTTTTGCTTCCTGTCATAAGCAACCAATTGATGTTTATCCATATCATCAACATAAACACCTCTGGATGCAACGGTCGATCCTTCCTCTGTACCCCAGCTAAATTGATCCGGATATTTCTGATGTTGCTCGTCGGTATTTTTGGTTGCCACGTAATTGTAACCCAGCAAATCAATAACAGTAGAAATACCGTAACCGATACCACCACTAATAGCTGCTGTAATATAACGGGTCGAATCGATCGCTTTGGCGTAAGCCTGCATAGTAGCGGCAATGCGGGCGCCGGTAATATTACTTTCAATGGCCCATTCCTCGTTCCCTATCGACCAACTAATGATACTTGGGTGGTTCCTGTCCCGCAGGATCATTCTTTTCAAATCGTTCAATTCGGTTGATGACACACCCATTAAGCGGTTCTCGTCAATAACCAGCATCCCCAACCTGTCGCACGCATCCAATAACTCAGGTGTTGGCGGATTATGCGAACAGCGATAGGCATTACAGCCCATACCCTTTAAGGTGCGGATACGAAAGTCCTGCAGCGCATCCGGGATAGCAGAACCTACACCTGCATGATCCTGATGATTATTAGTACCCTGTATCTTAACATGCTTCCCATTCAAAAAAAAGCCTTCGTTAGCATCAAACCTGATACTGCGGATGCCGAAAGTGGTTTGGTATTGATCTATAACAGTTCCGTTTTCTTCAATTATGGTATTAAGTTTATGCAGATAAGGTTGTCCGAGCGACCAAAGCTTGGGATCGTTAACGGTTAAAATTGTTTTCACATCCCGCGATTCAAACGGTTTTAGTTTTAAATACTGAGGCTTGCTTGTCGCGATAGTTTTACCTTCTGCATCAACTATGCTCTCACTGATAGTGAAGCTCCGTGCCCTTTTGTCGGAGTTGATAGCGGTAGCCGTGGCATTTATATCGGCGGCGTGATCTTTAAGCCGCGTTGTTACAAACGTGCCGTTTGTGGCTATATGTAACGGATTGGTTTTATTGAGCCATACATGGCGGTAAATACCGGCGCCTTCGTAAAACCACCCTTCTTCCATGGTTACATCGGCACGAACGGCGATCATATTTTCACCGCCATAGTTCAGATATTCAGCAATGTCGTACCCGAAACTATTGTAACCGCTTGGCTCAGTCCCCAGGTAATGCCCGTTAACCCAAACTATACTGTTACGGCAAACACCGTCAAAAGCAATAGCAATATGTTTACCCAGATCGGATGCTGGTATCGTAAATTTCTTCCGATACCAGCCTACACTGGTTTCAGGAAAGTTTCGCCCAATGGCCTTGTATCCGTGACTCGCGCTTGCCTTCGGGCTAAACGGTTGTTCTACGGCCCAGTCGTGTGGCAGGTTTATTTTTCGCCAGCTTCTATCATCAAAACCCGGCGAGGCCGCGCCGTCGCCATAGCCGGTTTTAGCAAAGTAAGAGAAGTTGCTTGTTCCGTTATCAAAATCCTTTGCCTGATCGTAAGCGTGCCCTAAAGCAAACCGCCAGTCAAAATCCAGTAATATATGTTCCCTCGTTTGCGCATTCAAACGCGAATTGATGACCAGCAACAATGTAAAAACCAGGACCTTTATTTGATGCTTATTTTTCATTCTCTATTAAAATATATTGCACAGAATACGCCGGTGAATTTACACGTATACCATTACCCGCTACCGCGGATAAAGGCTTGATACTTTCAACATCGGGTGGTCCGCCTTCGGCAAATTTACCACCCTCGCCGTTTACCAATACCTTTTGCGAAAACTCTCCATTATCAGTTCCTCCGGTAAGGGAATATAAATAATAGCGCTTGCCGTACTTAAAATTAGCTGTTTTAATATCAATTATTTGCCTGTTGGAACCTTTATTAACAACAACTAATCCAACCTGGCCAGAGCTAAATTTCGACGAATAAGCCAAGACATCATTGCTTCCGGAAACAGAGTTATTGACCATATGATCACCAAAAAACTTTTGAAAATAGTATAGGTAATAGTATACCGGTCTTGGGGTCCACATTGGAATACCTGGCTCGTCGCCTTTGCTAAACGTGCCATGATCATTGCCGTTGTTATAACCGTTGGCCAAATCCCAGCGACTAGCCATACCGAATTTATTTTTAGCCAGTTCGCCTAATACAATAGCAGCGTGCATACCGTTAATATACGAGCACATCTGCTTTGAACCTTCTGCAAAAATATTCCACTCGGTTAATGCGACCGGCTTAACACTGACATGATTATCCGTACTGAGCTGATGCATATAGGTCATCATTTTCTCCGTTTCTGTAGTGGCGGTATTCAATATAACAGCCGCCGGAGAGTTTTGCTCGTAAGGTGTATAATAACAATGGATGATGAAGAAATCGGATGCATTACCTGCTGATTTAAAAAAATCGTGGTTCCAGTTTTTTTCCATTGTACTTTCCCACGATTTTTCCCGGAGCGTTTCAATGAGTACTGCTCCGATGTATATTTCGGTTCCAATTTGTTTAGCCGCAGCTTTCATCGAATCGGCAAATACTTTAAACTGCTCACCGTATACCAAACCATTAATATTCGGTGGCTGTTGATCTTTATTTTTCTTAGTATCTATTTGATAACCGGCTTGCCAGGTGCCATAATTTTCGTTCCCTATCTCCCAAAACTTAGTCCGCCCCTTATCGTAACGCACCCAATCAGCCGCCAAATGTGCCGCTGTTTGTACGGGGTGTAAACTCGTGCCATACCGGGCATAACCATAGTTTACACAGATTATACCTGTGCTATTGGTTTGCTTCAGCATGGCGTAATAGCTGTTTACCGATAGCGTATTGGGATTTTCATTGACTCCATACCAGAACCTTTCACGGCGTGGCTTTTTGTCCGGATAAAGCAGGGTGTCCGGCACATCATGCGGTTTTTGCCCCGGGGCTGCATTCCAAAAAAACACATTGCTGATATTACCTCCGGGATACCTTATTACCTG
>Ga0075038_10087282_pt1 | contig 14202 bp, 11 predicted proteins | sample OrgsoiRN2013_055_FD_67573 | JGI IMG/M metagenome (GOLD analysis project Ga0075038, IMG submission 67573) | Permafrost soil microbial communities from the Arctic, to analyse light accelerated degradation of dissolved organic matter (DOM) -... | ecosystem: Environmental > Terrestrial > Soil >... | reverse complement strand
TTAATTTTGGTTCAAAAGTAAAAAAACATACAGATAAATCCATATAATTCCGAGAAAATGCCAAAAAATAGAAGTCATTTCCATTTTAAACATGTTTCTTACCTGCGGAATGTTTCTGTATGTGCCCCAAAGGGTATTTAGTAACAGCAATATAGCTGCAATAATATGTATTAAATGTGTACCTGTAAACGCGTAGATAAATGAACGCGACGCGTTAGGGTCGGTAAAGTAGATGCCCATTTTGTAAGTTAACACATACCACGCGTAGATCTGTATGACAAAAAACGCCAAACCTAACACCAATGTTAACCATAAATACAATTTCTGTTCGCCAAACCTTAAACTCTTAGCTGCCCTGTGGGCCAATAATAAAGTACCACTGCTTAATATAATAGCAGCAGTGCTGTACATAAAAGCGCTGGGCATAATTACATTAAGGCCGTGCCCTTTCCCCCCGCTATAAACAATAAAACCACTGGTCAACGCCGCAAAAAACATGAATGATGTGAATATAAAGATCCACATATTGAATTTTTTGGGAGCCAGATCAAGCCTATCGTTATTTTTTTGAATCGAAGCCATCATTACTTTCACTTTCCTATAAAATCAAATAAAAACATTAACTGCACTATGGGCAAATACATAAAAGAGCCGAACATTAATTTGCGGGCCGATTCTATTTGTTGAGTGCGTAACAAGCCAAAGGCCTGGTACAAGAATACTAAACTACATATCAATGATACACCTGCCAGCCAATAACCCCCATGATGATAAAAATAAGGCAGCAAGCTAACGGGTAACAATATCAATGTAAATATAAAAGTAATTATCGCACTTCCTAAATCGCGGTTACCGGTTGGTAACAGCCTGAAACCAGCAAGCTTGTAATCATCATCCAGTACCCATGCAATCGCCCAAAAATGCGGAAACTGCCATACAAACTGGATAGCGAATAATATGAGCGCTATTTCATCAATGCGGCCATGTTGCTGCGCGGCAACGTAACCAATAAGCGGCGGTAACGCACCTGGTATAGCGCCTACAAATACCGCTATAGGCGATTTACGTTTAAGTGGTGTATATGCAAAAGCGTATAGTAATATCGAAAATACCGATAACAAACCGGTTAACAGGTTAAGGCTGCCTAAGAGGTAGGTTCCGGCCATTCCCATACCCAAACTTAAAACCAGGGCCTGCCCAGTTGTCATTTTCCCAGACGGAATGGGGCGGTCCATGGTGCGTTTCATTAACTTATCCAGGTCCTTTTCAATGATCTCGTTAAAGCCATTGGCTGCTGACGTTACCAGGAAGCCCCCTACAATCAATTTCACCCAGTTTATCCAGTCGATATGACCATTTGCCCTGCTGCCTATCAAAAATGATATAGAGGCCGAAAATACCACCAAAAAGGTGAGCCTTAATTTGATCAGTTTTGAAAAATCACTCCACTTCATTTGCTTACTCCCCTAACATTAACCGACTGATGCAAATTCAACAGCAAATAAAACTGTGCTCCAAATATCAAACTTGCCAATAAAATATGCGCTGCCTGTGCAACCGGCGGCAGTGCCGAATATGATAATAATATACCTGTAACTATCTGCAGCATGATCATCAAAAAGTTAAAACTCATTAACTGCTGATGGATAGAATGCCGGTTAAAACGCTTCCGTATCAATGCATATAACACAACATTTATAATAAACACCAAAATGGCCATATCCCGGTGATGTGCAAAAATCTCACCTGCGTTAACAACCCACTTATTGCGATACCCCCCCTGAAAGTGAGTTGCAACTGCATCAATTTTTTCCCTTACCTCGGTACCAAAACTGATTTGTAAAATGCTTAATAATAAGGTCACCACTGTAATGACATAAATAAGCGGACTGGTATTCAATTTACTGTTACCGTAAACTTTTGCCAAATGGTAGGTATAGATACACAACCCTAATATGGCCAGCGCAAGCAACATGTGTACAGTAACTATCCATGCCACTAAATTGGTTGACACTACTATAGATCCTAACCATCCCTGGAAACCCACCAGTATAAGGTTTAGTATACTTAGTATGGTGATCTTTTTGTCTTTACCCCAGTAGCTAACACCATATATAGCAGAAAGAAGCAGAAAAATGCCAGATATAGCTCCTATTAAACGATTGATATATTCTGTCCAGGTTCTTCCCGGGTTGAATTCTTCCGGGATCAGTATGGACCTATCGTCGCGAATGCGTTTTGCAAGCTCGCTGTAACCAAATACATCAAGTGTTTTGGCGAAGCGTTGGTTTTTAGCTAAACGTTGGTCAACATATTTTTGCTTATAATCTTTAGGCAGATCGGCACTGCTTATTGGTGGAATATATCTGCCGAAACATTTAGGCCAGTCCGGACATCCCATTCCAGAGCCTGAACTGCGCACAACACCACCGGCAAGTATCAAAACAAAAAGAAGAACGATTGTTATGAGGTTGATTTTTTGAAATCGTTTATTAGATGCGGCTGTGCTCATTTAAATATTTCTAAAAATTTAGGGTACCCTTTTCAAATTTGAACATTTGAGAATTTGAGGATTTGAAAATGCTTATTTCCAAATTGCCTTATTTTCAAATCTTCAAATTAAAGAGGTACCCTAAAAGATCAGATCAGTATTAAGATTATTTTACTTTTTCTTCGGCTTTCAACGTACTTGTAAATCTGTTCAGCTCCTCTAACCCCGCAGGATTATCTTCAAAATCATGAGGAAGATTTGAGCTCATGGTTTGCGAAAAAGGAACAGTTTGAGGGATGAAATCCTCTTCGGCACCTGGCTTGCTATAGTCATATGGCCAACGGTAAACGGTTGGAATTTCACCTGGCCAGTTACCATGAATATGCTCAACCGGTGTGGTCCACTCCAGGGTGTTTGATTGCCATGGATTCTGTGTAGTTTTCTTACCGGCAAATATCGATACTACAAAGTTATATATGAAAGCAACCTGTGCCAAGGCTGCCATAATAGCTGCCCATGTAATAAATGTATTGATGGTTAACCATTTTTGCATAGAAGCAAACTCGGTAAATGCATAATAACGACGTGGTACACCATCCAGACCCATAAAGTGCATCGGGAAGAATACCAGGTAAGCACCGATGAAGGTTAACCAGAAGTGCAGGTAACCTAATTTTTCGTCCATCAGCTTACCAAACATTTTAGGGAACCAGTGATAAACACCGGCAAGCATACCAAATATAGCTGCAGACCCCATTACCAGGTGGAAGTGGGCTACAACAAAATAAGTATCATGCAGGTTAATATCAAGCGCAGCATTACCAAGGAAGATCCCGGTTAAACCACCAGATATAAAGAATGACACCATACCTATAGCGAACAACATTGCAGGTGTAAACCTGATGTTACCGCGCCATAAAGTTGCCAGCCAGTTAAACGTTTTTACCGCCGATGGAACAGCGATGATCAATGTAGTGATCATAAACACACCACCCAGGAACGGATTCATACCCGTTACAAACATATGGTGCCCCCATACGATGAACGATAATACAGTAATACCAATCAGTGAGTAAACCATCGCGTGATAACCAAAAATTGGTTTACGTGAATTTACAGACATAACCTCAGATGAGATACCCATCGCAGGCATAATTACGATATAAACCTCCGGGTGACCAAGGAACCAGAATAAGTGCTGGAATAAGATAGGGCTACCACCTTCATAAGGCTGCTGAACACCGTTTAAAACAATATCAGACAGGTAGAAGCTGGTACCAAAGCTACGGTCAAATATCAACAAGACGATACCTGCAACTAATACAGGAAAAGCAAGAATACCTAATATAGCGGTAAGGAATAAAGCCCAGATAGTTAAAGGCATTTTCCAAAGGTCCATTCCTTTTGTACGCATGTTTAATACAGTACTTACATAGTTGATACCACCCATTAATGATGAAGCAACAAACATTACCATACTGATAAGCCACAAGGTCATCCCCTCACCAGATCCCGGCATAGCTTTTGGCAGCGCCGATAGCGGAGGATAAATGGTCCAGCCACCACTTGCAGGGCCTTTTTGAACCAGGAACGAAGATAGCATCACCACACTCGCCAAAAAGAAGAACCAGTACGATAGCATGTTCATGAATGGCGAAGCCATATCACGGGCACCTATCTGTAGTGGGATCAATAAGTTGGCAAAAGTACCGCTCAAACCGGCGGTTAATACAAAGAATACCATGATGGTACCATGAATGGTAACCAATGAAAGGTAAAATTCCGTGCTGATACGTCCGTTTGGAGCAAAGTGACCAAGTAATGTAGTCAACAAAGGGAATGTTTTATCAGGATAAGCAAGCTGGATCCTGAAAAGTATTGATAATATCATTGCGATAACCGCCATAGTAATACCTGTGATCAGGAATTGCTTGGCGATCATTTTATGATCCATGCTAAATATGTATTTAGACACGAAAGTTTCGTTATGGTGATGTTCGTGACCGTGCTCGTCGTGATGTGCTACTCCGTGATCGTGAACTGCTAATGTTGACATATCGCTCTTTTATCTTATATTAATTATTTAACGCTAACCTATTTTGAGACACTGTTTGTTGCGGTTCCGCAGCAGCGAAATGCAATTCCTTCCTTAACCCATCCGTTAAGTAAGGTTTTTGGTGTGATAACCATGTCTGGTATTCGGCTTCAGTAACTACACGCACAACTTTCTGCATATTATAGTGACCGCCACCGCATATTTTGTTACAGTACACTAAGTACTCAAATTTAGGGTCGTCCAATCGGGTGCGCATTTGCGCGGTTGTAATAGTTGGGGTAAATTTAAAAAACGTAGGTAATCCCGGTACCGCGTTAAGCTGAACCCTAAAGTGTGGCATATAAACACTGTGGATAACATCCTGTGCCTGTATGTTTAACCTCACAGACCTGTTAACCGGCAGGTACATAGTATCGGCAGATAAATCATCAAAGCTGCTTTTCTTTTTAAAATCAACACCCAGTTTGTTTGCTGCGGTAGTTAATTTAAAATCCTTAGGACCTAATTTACCATCTTTACCCGGGTAACGTAGCTCCCATGCAAACTGATGACCAGTAATATCTATGTTTATCGCCGCAACTTCGCCTTTAGCATCTGTGTTATCCATAATCGATTGCCAGGTAAAAAATCCAAACACAACCAATATAGTTAAAACAATAGCCGGCACAATAGTCCATATCTTTTCGATAGTATTATTGTGTGGTAAAAAATGCGCCCTGCGTTTTTCAGAATGGCGGTATTTAAATAAAAACCCGAATAACAATATCTGTGTTAAGAAAAACACAATCATGGTTAAAACAGTAGTGATGGTGAACATCTGATCTATTTTAACACCATGAATAGAAGCAGCTTCTGGTAAGGTCATGCTCCCCTGAACTGTAAATGACCAGTAGGCTCCATATAAACCTGCAAGCAGGAATGCAAGGCATATAAAGCCCATTACATTATTCCACCTAAGGCCTTTTTTACCCTGAATTTTGAGGGTTAGATCGTAGATCTTTAAAATTTTACCTACTACAGCTACACCAACACATATCAGCAAGAATAAAAGCACATAATAAGAAACACCGGTCCAATCAACTTGTGGGGCCTCTTCGGTAGCACCGGCAGCTGGCGTTTGCGCATTCACCAGGTTAGTGCCCATAAGCATAAACGTAGCGAAAAACGATAGTAAGAATTTAGAATTTATTAATTTTTTGAATGCCATTTTAATGTTTGTTTGGTATTCTGTACTTGATGCAAAAATAACAATTATTATATGTGATGATGAAGACTCTCCTGCAGGAAAGGGTGCTTTTTAGGAATTATCGACTTGAACTTGCTCAAAGCATTCAAAGTAGTAAATATAAACAATCCTGCAAAGCCTACAAAAATACCTATTTCAATCAATGATATCTCAGTGTACCAATGTGATGTTGCACGTACAGTACCGGGCATAATCATCATAAAATAATCAAGCCAGTGACCAACAATTAAAATACCGCAGGTAATTGCAAGGATATTTGTTTTACGTTTTGAATCGCGGGACATGATCACCAATAAAGGCGCTAAAAAGTTAATCACGATATTTAACCAGAACCAAGGCTTAAACTCAGGCTCCCATCTGCGTACAAAGTAAACTGTTTCTTCAGGTATGTTGGCGTAATAGATCAATAGGAACTGTGCAAACCATACATATGTCCAGAAAATAGAGAAGCCAAACATTAACTGACCCAGGTTGTGCAGGTGATCCTGTGAGATCCATTGCATATACCCTTGAGTTCTTAACCAGATAATAGTTAAGGTGATTATGGCTAAACAGCTAACCCACATGGCGGCAAAATTGTACCAGCCAAACATGGTAGAGAACCAATGCGCTTCTAATGACATGATGGCATCAAAAGCAAATATTGGGGTAGTGAAACCAAATATTACCAGGAAAAGGCATGATATAGTAAAGCTTTTACGGTAATAAAACATACCACCCAATTCATCTTCACCTTCTGAGTATTTAACAAGCAACCAGCCAAAAATAGCATAGCTTCCCATAAATACAATTAGGCGGGTAATAAAGAATGGCCTGTTTAAAAATACAGATTTACCAGTGATAATAGGATCATAATGAGGGTTGCCTGGTGTAGTAACGCCTGCTAATGCCCATAATTTATAAAGGTAAGGAGCTACAACTTCTTCACCGCCTGGTTCCAAAGTTGTTTTATGGGTAAAAAATAACCCACATAAAATAATTATTAAAAGTATTGTGGCTGCAAATGGTAATGTTTTAGCAAATGCCTGTGGTACACGAATTAGTGACGCCGACCAGCCGGCCTGGGCCACATACTGCAATGCGCAGAAAAATACACCGGCCATACAAACGCAGGCGAAGTAATAACCCATCAGCAATAAATTTGCAAATGTACGTTCACCAGATCCGGTTAAAAACCCGGCAAGTATGGTTATAACCCCAACTGCTATGGCAGCAAGGCTATATGTTTTTACCTTGCCGGTAAATTCAAATTGCTCGTCAAAACTATTGTGAGTGCTCATTCAATTTTATTCTATAAAGTTTGTAAATGGTGAACATACATGATCACTTTCCAGCGTTCTTCAGGGTTTAGCTGCGAAGCGTAAGAACCCATAGCATTTACACCGTAAGTAATGGTATGATAAATTTTACCGTCTGTTAAATCTTTCATGGCACCACCACGTGATGATTGTCCTTTTGAATAAGATGGCGGCGGCGGATATCCGTGCTGAACCACTAAACCATCACCCTGCCCGCTTAAACCATGGCATGGTGAGCAAAAATGTTCAAACAAAAGTTTGCCATCCTTATAATTAGCTTGCGTTTGTGCTAAAACAGTTTTAACCTCAACACTTGCCAGTTCATAACCATCCTTGGTGTTTGGATAATCAAATTTTGTAAAGCCAACAGGGATCGTTCCAGCCGGTGGTAACTGCGCCGTTTTACCGTCTTTAAAGTTAGGGTTCTTTTGATCCGGATCGTAAGCAATGTGCTCATACATGTTGGGAGCATACTCCCAACCTGTACTTCTTTTATCTTTACACGATGTTACAACTATCGAAGCAGCGATAATGATAACTATTGTTCCTAATATTCTAAATTTATTCATAGCTAACATATTTTCTGTCGTTATGCTTAACTTCTACAGCTCCTGCTTCTTTTAATAAATTGGTGATATCTGCATGTGGTGTATTACCTTTTGCGTCGATGGCAATAACAAATTTGTCATTTGTGGCACGCAGATCCATTACTCTTGGCGCACGGCCGGGGAAAAGGTGCGTAGCAAAAAAGAAAGTAAACGTCATACCAAAAGCTGTCCATAACACAGTCCACTCAAAGGTTACCGGTACAAAGTCAGGTATAGCAAAAGCATCCTTTCCACCTATGTTGGTAGGCCAATCATGAACCAGCATATAGTAAACCATGCTAAACATGATGGTACCACCTAAACAGCCAAACATGAAAGCCGCATAACCCAAACGTGAATCTTTGATACCTAATTTAGCATCAATACCGTGAATTGGACAAGGTGAATAAACGTCATAAATAGGTACGCTATTCTTTTGTAATTTATCGATCCCGTGCATCAGATCATCGGGATCATCGAAAATGCCTAATATATATTTGGTGCTACTCATTTTTATACTTTTTCGTATGAAGACTGTTCAACACTATCAAACTTGCCCAATGCGCCAATGTAAAACTCAGCCTCGGCAGGTTCAACATGACCATTTTCAAGTATTTTCCTCTTAGCTTGCTCGCTTGAGCTTTTAAGTATCAGTTTTACCTCGGCCATTGCCACTGAAGGCAGCACCCTTATAAATAAAAGGAACATGGTAAAGAATAAACCTATTGATCCAATAAAGATACTTACATCAACCCAGGTTGGATAAAACATCGCCCAGCTTGATGGGATATAATCACGGTGCAGTGAGGTTACGATAATTACAAAACGCTCAAACCACATACCGATGTTTACAACGATTGAAAGCGTCCACGCCAATGGAATATTGGTACGGATTTTTTTGAACCAGAATAACTGCGGCGTAATTACGTTACAAGTCATCATGCTCCAGTATGCCCACCAGTATGGCCCGGATATACGGTTTATGAAAGCGTATTGTTCATACTCTGCCTGTGAGTAAAACGCGATGAAAAGCTCGGTTAAATAAGCCACACCCACGATAGAACCAGTTAAAAGGATGATTTTATTCATCGATTCGATGTGGAACATGGTAATGTAGTTTTCCAACCCTAATACCTTACGTGCTACTAACAACAGTGTTTGCACCATGGCAAAACCAGAGAAGATAGCTCCAGCAACGAAGTATGGAGGGAAAATGGTAGTGTGCCATCCTGGTTCCAGTGATGTTGCAAAGTCCATTGATACAATGGTGTGTACAGATAGTACCAGTGGTGTTGAGATACCTGCCAGGATTAATGACACGGTCTCGAAACGTTGCCAGGTTTTAACTGAACCCGTCCATCCGAATGACAGTACGGAATAGATGCGGCGGCGAAGACCTGTTGCGCGGTCACGGATGGTAGCGATATCAGGCAATAAACCAGTGTACCAGAATACCAATGAAACCGAGAAGTAAGTTGATATCGCGAATACGTCCCAGATAAGCGGTGAGTTCCAGTTAACCCATAATGAGCCGTATTGATTTGGCAAAGGCAATGAGTAAACTGCCATCCAGGGGCGCCCCATGTGCGCGCCGATATAGGTAGCAGCGCAAATTACCGCGAAGATGGTCATGGCCTCGGCCGATCTGTTGATGGAATTACGCCAGTTTTGACGGAACAACAGCAATACCGCCGAGATAAGCGTACCAGCGTGGCCAATACCTACCCACCATACGAAACCGGTAATGTCCCAGGCCCATCCAACTGTTTTATTTAGTCCCCAAGCTCCGATTCCAAACCAAAATGTATAACTGATGGCAACAACCCAAAGCGTGGCGCCTAATGATGCTACACTAAAACCGATCCACCAGGCTTTACCCGGCATATTCTCTACGGGGCGTAACACATCGTCAGTAATCTGACCGTATGTGATGTTTGTACCCGTAATTAACGGTTCCCTTATTATTGATTCACTATGAGATGCCATATATTTTAATCTCTGTATATAAAAATTTTAAGCCTCTAATTCTGATAAATTTCTAACCTTAACCTGATAACCTATACCTGGTTGTACATTCAATTCTTCAAGTACGTAGTAAGTTCTTTCGCTCTGTAATGCTTTGTAAACTTCAGAGTTTTTATCGTTCCTGTTACCAAATACAATAGCGTTTGCTGAACATGTTTGCTGACAGGCAACCTTGATCTCACCATCCTTAAGCGGACGTTTTTCCATCTTGGCTTTTAATTTACCAGCCTGGATACGCTGAACACACATAGAGCATTTTTCCATTACCCCACGGAAACGGGTGGTAACATCAGGGTTTAATACCAGTTGTGTATGTTCGTTATTCAGGTAGTTATCAAAACGAGAATCGTTCCAGTAGTTAAACCAGTTAAAGCGGCGCACTTTGTATGGGCAGTTATTTGCGCAATAACGGGTACCGATACAACGGTTGTAAGCCATTTGGTTCAAACCTTCTGATGAGTGAACGGTTGCTAATACCGGGCAAACTGTTTCGCAAGGAGCATGATCACAGTGCTGGCAAAGCATTGGCTGGTGAACTACCGATACATTATCAAAGTTGGTAAGCTTAGCAATTTCCTTTTCTTTGGTTACTGCCTCTTCGCTGTTTCCGTGATCATTAAAGCTGTAATAACGGTCAATACGGATCCAGTGCATTTCACGACGACGTTTAACCTCGTCTTTACCTACAACAGGAATGTTATTTTCAGCACTACAAGCTACCACACAGGCACCGCAACCGGTACAAGCGTTAAGGTCTATGGCCATTACCCAGTCATAAACAGGGCGGTCATGATCATTCCAAAGGCTTGCTTTGTTATAGTCTTTATGTTCGCCCTCGTTACCGCTACCGGCAGCTGGGTTCTTTTTGTATGCTGTAAAAGAAGCTTCGCGAATAACGCTCCTACCCTCGTATGAGTGGTGGGTTTGTGTTTGCGCAAGCGGCGATATGATACCTGTTTTACCAAATTTGGTAATAACAGCAGTTGTTTGTAATGTTCCGTTACGGAAGCTGTAGAAAGGGAATGCGTTTTTACCCACGTTATTTCCTACCGGCCCAGCACTAACACGACCATAACCAACAGCAACAGATATTGTGCCTTGTGCCTGACCTGGCTGAGCCAATACAGGTACTTCAACAGTGTAACCGTTAGCTTCAATTTTGATCACATCACCTTCTTCGTAACCAAGCTTCTTAATGTCAGATAATGACATGGCAGCAAAGTTATCCCAGGTAACTTTAGATACCGGATCTGGCAACTCCTGTAACCATGGGTTGTTGGCACGTTTACCATCGCCCATTGCTACAGACTGGTAAACCTGCAATTCAAAGTTATCACCAGATACAAGGCTGGCGCTATGATCTAATATTGTTTGTGCTACAGCATTAAGCTCGTGACCAAAAGTATAAGTACCTGCTACAAGCGGAGCAGTTTTGATCATACCTTTCTGCAACACTTCTTCCCATCCTTTTTGACCAGATAGACCACCTTTTGCTAATAAGCCTTTATCCCAGGTATTACGTACATAAGTGTAGTAATCTTTAACTGGGCTTTCGCTCCATACCAGTAAGCTTTGTTCTGCCTGGCGGGTGTTATAAACCGGGTTAATGGTTGGCTGTACTACGGTATAATAACCTTCTACAGCATTGGCATCACCCCATGACTCTAAATAATGATGATTTGGAGCTATTACATTTGATAGTAAAGCGGTTTCATCATCATGATCTGAGAATGATATTTTTAAACGTACTTTTTTAAGTGCGTCAGTAAATTCTTTTGCTTTAAAGTAATCGTAAACAGGGTTAGCGTTAAGGAATAATACCGCGCCAACTTCGCCACGTTTTAATTCATTTACAAATGCTACAAAATCCTGATCGTTACCGGCATATTGTTTTGACGGGTTATCCAGATCAATAGTACTACCATAGCTACCCAATAATGAGTTAATGGCATTTACCAAAGTTTGTGTAGCTACATCGTTTGAACCTGCAACTACCAATGCTTTACCTTTTGCAGCAACCAATTCTTTAGCGGCAAGGGTTATGGCATTATCAATTGCTTTATTGCTTAGTTTTTTTGAACCGGCTAATGTTGTACCTGCAATAGCATTGTATAAGCTTAATAAAGCAACACCTTCTTCAGATGGTTTAATAGGATAGCGGTTATCGGCATTTGTACCGGTTAAGCTCATTCCTGCTTCAAACTGAATGTGGCGAGACATTTTTTTGCTTTCGAGCGATTTGCTGTTACGGTTTGAAACGTACTGGCGGGTAAATTCTTCCGGCGAGATCCATGTACCAAGGAAATCAGCGCCGAAGCTTACAATCACTTCTGCTTTATCAAAATTGTAATGTGGCAATACGGCTTTACCAAAGCTGTTTTGATTAGCCTGGATAATACCGGTATATGATACCGCATCATAATTGATATGTTTAGCGGTTGGATATTTTGCAACAAAATCAGCAATAACCGCTAAAGTAGATGGGCTGTGAATAGTTGAAGTAACTATACGGATGCCTTTACCCGCAGCTGCAACAGCGGCAAGTTCTCTTAATACAAAAGCATCAACTTCTGGCCAGGCGGCATCGCTGCCGTCAATTTTAGGATCTTTTGTACGGTTTACATCATACAGGTCTAATACCGAAGCCTGCGCTTGTGCACTTAAACCACCTTTTGCAAATACATCATTTGGGTTACCTTCAACTTTGATAGGGCGACCTTCACGTGTTTTTACCAAAATAGCCTGTCCTTCATAAGTTGAAGAATAATAGTTAGCCACACCAGGTGTAACTTCCTCAGGTTTTATAAGGTAAGGAATTGATTTATGTACAGGCACCTTTTGACAAGCGGCCAGGGTAACAGCACCAACACCAAAGCCAAGCGCCTTTAAAAAGTCGCGGCGGGGAGTTTTAGCCGATAAACCAGATCCGCTCAGCACTTCCTCAATCGGGATTGGCTCTGCAAACTCGTTTTTATTTTTCTCAACAAATTCTGGTGTTTTGTTTAGTTCTTCTAAACCTTTCCAGTATTTTTTATTGCTGTCCATTTAAGCTATATAAACTGTAATGCTAAATTCTTATTTATTAATAATGACACTTACCGCACTCGATACCACCTAAAACTGCGGCAGTAACTTTTTCACCTTTTTTAATCTTGTCATGAGCTGCAAGTATGCTGTCGTAATAAGCGTTTCCTTTACCGTTAACTTCGGTACGTTTGTGGCACTGTATACACCATTTCATGGTAAGTGGTGAGTATTGGTAAACCTCTTTCATTTCCTGAACAGGACCATGACAAGCCTGGCATTTGATGCCGCCCACTTTCACGTGCTGTGAGTGGTTAAAGTAAGCCAGATCTGGCAGATTGTGAATCCTTACCCATTGAATAGGTTTGGCTGCAGTGCTGTCATATTTCTGTGTTTTTGGATCGTAACCCAAAGCATCATATATTTTATGTATCTCAGGCGATTCGGTTTTAACAACCTTGTGGCAGTTCATACATACGTTTAATGATGGAATAGACGCATTTTTTGATTTGTATGCACCTGAGTGACAATACTGGCAATCTATTTTCATAGTACCGGCATGCAGTTCGTGCGAGTATTTAATTGGCTGTACCGGTTGGTAACCTGTGTGCACATTGGTGTTCCACAGTGTAACCCATCCCCAGCTGCCCATTGCTATGGTACCGCATACAAGGATAAAGAATACCAGTTTTTTGTTTTTAAGGATCTTTTTAAGTAAAGCGTTCTTATCAACAGCAACACCGTTTTCGTCAACCGCAACAGGCTCTTCCTCAATTACAAGATCTTTGTTTTTTAGCAGCAAACGCTCTAATGTTCCAACAACCTTGTTTAAAACAAGTATTACGATAAACGCGATAACAATAACGCCAACTAAACCCCAGATTACCAAGCCACTTGGGCCTTCTTCAGCTTTTACAGCACCTGCATTATTAGCAGGGTTATTTTTTGCATCCTGCACGGTTTTCCAATCGGCACGTATGTAAGTAATAACGTTACTTACATCGGCATCAGAAAGATCCGTAAAGGTGGTCATCGCTTTTTGCTCAAACTTATTGAAGATGGCAAGCGCTTTTGGATTTTTGGCGGCAATTAAAGCCTGATTGTTTTGAATCCACTTGATAAGATATTTATCATCTGTTTCTTCGGTAAGCTGCGGGCCAAGCGCGGGACCGGTCATTATCTGATCGACCTTGTGACATGCAGTACATTTGGATTTAAAAATGGTTTCGCCCTTAGCAGCGTCTGTTTGTGCGTAAGCAGCAGAAAGACCTAAAAAAGCAAACCCAACAATCAGTAAAACCGACCTTGAGAATTGTTTAAAAATGAATGAGAAACTTCTCATAGAATGTATTTATGCTAAATAATTTTTATATTAATGTTTTATTCCGCTGTAACGATGTATGCACCACCTGAATATTACAGGCACAAAAGTAAAATTTATTACAGTATCGCTGACACATAAATGACAGTAACCT
>Ga0075038_10088096_pt1 | contig 14908 bp, 13 predicted proteins | sample OrgsoiRN2013_055_FD_67573 | JGI IMG/M metagenome (GOLD analysis project Ga0075038, IMG submission 67573) | Permafrost soil microbial communities from the Arctic, to analyse light accelerated degradation of dissolved organic matter (DOM) -... | ecosystem: Environmental > Terrestrial > Soil >... | reverse complement strand
TATCAGGGATGCATAATATTTAGCAAAATTTGATAATAGAAATAATTACAGTAAAAACGGCTTCAATAAAAGAATGTCTTTTTATACTTTAGTAGGATGGAAGAACAAAACGAAAATCAGCTTAATATTGAGCTTTCTGAAGAAATTGCAGAAGGCATCTATTCAAATTTGGCAATAATTACCCATTCAAGCTCAGAGTTTGTACTCGACTTTATCCGCGTAATGCCTGGAGTACCTAAGGCGAAAGTGAAGTCAAGGATAATTTTAACACCAGAGCATGCAAAACGTTTATTGTCTGCATTAGAAGATAATATAGAAAAGTTTGAAACCTTAAATGGCCGCATTAAGATTCAGCAGGACCCTTCGGGCTTTCCAATGAATTTTGGAGGCACCATGGGACAAGCATAGAATTTTGATTATGATATTAAAATGTGCTTTTGGTTAATAAAAAGTTATGTTAATGCCTTATTTATAAAAAAATTAATAATTTATTGTTGGGACTTTAAAAAAAGTATCTATATTGCAACGTTTTAAAACTTACACCTATAAAAACATGAGATCATAAATTTATGAGAAAAAAGCACTTATTGAATCTTTGTTTTATTCTACTGATTTTTTTTACCTCCGTTGGTTTAATTTCTTGCTCGTCAACCAAAAAAATTAAGTATTTTCAGGATATCCCGGATTCTGGTACGTTAAAGACAATACCAACTGCTAATTATATGTCACCTAAGATACAGGTTGATGACATTTTAACTATCATAATAGAAACGATAGATCCGCAATCACAATCTACAGCAGTTATAAATTTAGGTAATGTTCCTTCAGCAAGTGTGGGAACTTCGATGAACGGTGGATTAGCGAATTTAAATCAACAAATTTCATCTGGATATTTAGTGAATAAAGAAGGATTCATCGAATTACCCATACTCGGGAAGATAAAAATCGTTGATTATACAACGTCTGAAGCAACTGAAATTATTCGTACCGAGGTGCTAAAATATTATAAAAACCCTACAGTAATCGTCCGTTTTGCAAATTTTAAAATTAGTGTAACAGGTGAAGTATTAAAACCTGGAGTTTACGTTATGCCAAATGAAAAAGTTAACATTCTTGATGCATTAGCTATAGCCGGGGATTTAACTATATTCGGCAAAAGAGAGAATATACTTTTGATTAGAGAAAATGCTGATGGTACAAAAATACCATATCGCATCAATTTGAAGAAAAGCGATATAATGTCGGCCCCCTATTATTATCTTCACCAAAATGATATTATTTATGTTGAGCCAAGAAAAGCTAAATCTGATGCTACAGATGCTGCTCAGCAAAAGTATGTAGGTGTTGCGGCAGCTATTTTATCATTAATAATTATTTTGGCCACCAGAGTAAAATAAAAATATCGTATCATATAATTAACTCATTATTAATCAGTTGCATTAAGCATTATAAACATTGAACAATAATTTACATATTGGTTCTTTGGTGTTTGCTTTTTAAATCATCTAATCAGAATAAAAAAAAATGGGTACGCAAAATCCAAATCAAAATGAAATTTTTCAGGGCCAAGAAGATGAGTTTGATTTTAAAAAGTTCTTGACAAAAATTATTTCTAATTGGCCAGTTTTCGTTATTTGTATATTTATATTTGTTTTAATAGGTTATTTTTATAAAAGGCAGGCTGTCTCAAATTATAAAATAAGTGCAATGATGTTAGTGCAAGATGATAAATCATCAGGTTCTGGCGGTAGTTCAATGGGAGCTCTTGGTTCTTTGACAGATATTTCCTCCTTATTAGGTGTTCCTAGTAATGCTGAAAATGAAGTTAATATATTAAAATCGAGAAGTGTAATCAGTGCGGTTGTTAAAGATTTAGGTTTAAATATTGTTACTTTTCGAAATGGACAAATAAGAAAAACAGAACTATTTGATGAAGCGCCTTTTGGAATACAAATAGTTTATAAAGTTGATTCTATTAAATCCAGAGCTTATATTATTAATGTAAAAAATGGCATAGTACATCTTGAAAGTAGCAAGGATGATCTTGATTTAAAAGTTCCATTTGGAAAGAAAATCAGCCTTCCCCAGTATGACATTACATTCGTTAAGCATTCTTTTCCAATTGATGAATCGGGTTACACGGTTATTATTGCATCTGAAGCATCAACGGTAGAAAGGCTATCCAAATCATTGGATATTTCTTTAACAAGTAAAACCACTACAACAATAGATTTATCTTTAAACTATCCTAACTCAAAAGAAGGAGAGGCCATACTAAATAAGGTAATGGATATCTATTTGAAAAATAATAGGGCCAATAAGCGAGAAATCGCAGATAGTACACTTGCCTTTATTAATGAGCGTCTTGATCATGTCACAAGAGAACTGTCGGGTGTTGAAAATGGATTTGAGAATTTTAGAAAGGAAAATCAAATAGCTGATGTTGATGAGCAATCAAAAGCTTTGATCGGTGCATCAAGTGATTTTTTGCGACAACTAAGTACACTTGATGTTCAAATTTCTGTTGTACAAGATCTCCAAAAATATCTGAATAACCCTGCTAACAAAAAAGTAATTCCGTCTACGTTGGCACAACAGGGCGATAGTTTTTCGGGTGCAATCGAAAAATATAATGAATTATTATTAGACCGCGAGCGTCAGAGCATGGTGAGCACGGAAAATAATCCATACATCAAAAATTTAGATAGTCAGATTGAAAACTTTCGTGCAATGATACTTAAGAATTTAAGTGTTTATTTGAAAGGCTTGCTTGTGAGTAAAGACAACCTACAATTACAAAATCAAAAGTTTAATGGACAGATAAAAAACGTACCGGCTATTTCTAGGAAATTTTTGGATTATACGAGACAGCAAACAGTTATGCAAGAATTGTATGTCTTTCTTTTGCAAAAGAAAGAGGAAACTGCTATCTCTAAAACTTCAACAGTTTCTACTGCTAGAATAATCGATTTTGCTAAAAGTGAGTATGAGCCGGATACGAAAAAGTCTTATTTAATTACGCTGATAATTTTCTCATTTGGCTTTTTTGTTCCTTTAGCTTTTATTTATATACGGGATTTATTTAATGTAAGAATTAATTATAAATCAGATATAGAAGAAGCTACTAAAATTCCGGTTGTCGGTGAGGTAGGTCACAGCGATTCTGAAAATAGTTTAGTAGTAGTTAGCGATTCCAGAACGATAATATCTGAACAGTTTAGGGGATTAAGAACTAACTTGCAATACTTGCTTAATTCGGATAAACCACAGGTAATTATGGTTACATCGAGCATGAGCGGCGAAGGTAAATCGTTTATATCATTAAATATCGGAAGCGTTCTAGCTTTAAGCGGCAAGAAAGTTGTTTTTTTGGAGCTGGATTTGCGTAAACCCAAATTATCATCAAACCTAGGATTGGACAGGAATAATGGTTTTACAAATTATATAGTGTCCAATAATATGGATATAACGTCTATTTTAAAGCCTACTTGGTTCAGTGAAAATTGTTATCTTATAAGTGCCGGAGCTATACCACCGAATCCATCCGAGCTATTATTAAATGAAAAGGTAGGAGATCTCTTCGAAAAATTAAAAGAACAATTTGACTATATAATTATTGATAGTGCCCCGGTTGGCCTAGTATCTGATGCATTAATCATCGAGAAATTTATCGATATAACGCTTTATGTTGTTCGTCAAAAATATACCTATAAAGCACAATTGGATATTATAAATGACCTGGTTGAGAGTAAAAAACTAAAAAAGGCTTATTTAGTTATTAATGACATTGAGTCAAAAAAAGCCGGATATTATGGGGGGTATGGTTACGGTTATGGTTATGGGTATGGATACGGCGGATATGCTGAGGAAAGTAAATCTAAAGGTAATTGGTTCAGCCGTTTGCTGAAAAAATAACTAAGACTTATTGTTCGCTGGTATTTAGCAGTGATTATTTCAATAGTTTATTGTAATACATTATTAAGTAAACAATGGTATCTTTTGCATTACAGGTCGTTGAAATTCGGTCCGAAACTCCCGACACTTTTACTTTGTGCTTTAAGCAACCCGGGCTTAAAAAAATTAAGTATTTACCTGGCCAGTATCTAACGTTGATTTTTCGAATTAACGGACGTAAGTACATTCGGCCATATTCATTTTCATCCGCCCCGGAAGTTGATAATAATCTGGAGGTAACCATTAAAAGAGTTCCTTCTGGTATTGTATCAAATCATATAATTGATTTTGTAAAGGTAGGTGACAAGATTGAAGTAATGCCGCCAATGGGAAACTTCGTTTTTGACAAAAACAAAATAGGTTTAGATAAGCACATCATTTTATGGGGGGCAGGAAGTGGTATAACGCCTCTTATGTCAATTGTTAAATTCATTTTGTATACCGATACCGGAAATAAAGTTAGGTTAGTGTATGGAAATAGAAGCGACGAATCTGTCATATTCGGAAATACTATTATGGAACTGAGCAATCAATTTCAGGAGAATTTTAAGACTTGGCATTTTCATACAAAACTGAGTATAGTACAGAAATACTTAAATGTTATTGAAGGAAGGATTAACCCACACGTGGTGCTTTCTGTAATGAAGGAAGAGGTTGACTTAAACAATACTATACATTATATCTGTGGCCCCGAAGGATTAAAGGAATCTGTAAAAGATACATTGAGAGAATTGTTAATTCCAGATGAAAATATCTTCACTGAGGATTTTGAGATTACTAAAAATATTGGTGATTTTGAGGATATTACTACGCAATATGTTGAAATAATAACCAAGGGCACTTTAAATAAAGTAGAGGTTACCAAAGGTAACAGCATATTAAATGCAGGTTTGGATGCCTTAATAGATTTGGATTATTCCTGTCAAACTGGTACGTGTTTACTTTGTAAAGCCAAAGTATTACGTGGTAAGGTTAAAATGATTGGGTTAAAGAACGCAGAGCACAAATTAGATGAGGCTGAGTGTTTATTGTGTTGTGGATACCCAATTACAGATAATGTTCAATTAAGTGTTTTGTAAATATACTTCTAAATAAATATATGAAAGTAGTACTACTCGCCGGTGGATTAGGAACACGTTTGTCTGAAGAAACCGTTTTAAAGCCAAAACCAATGGTTGAAATTGGAGGTATGCCTATTTTATGGCATATAATGAAAATTTATTCTTCGCATGGATTTAATGATTTTATTGTTTGCTTAGGATATAAGGGGTATGTGGTAAAAGAATATTTTGCTAACTATTTTTTGCATAAATCCGATGTAACCATTGATATGAAGGATAATTCCATTAAGGTTCACGATAGCCAGGCTGAGCCATGGACTATTACTTTGGTTGATACCGGAAATGAATCAATGACCGGTGGGCGCATAAAAAGAGTGCAATCTCATATAGGGAATGAAACTTTTATGTTAACTTATGGGGATGGAGTTAGTGATGTAAATATTTCTGAATTAGTTAAATATCATAAAGAATGCGGTAAGTTCTGTACGGTTACTTCGGTACAGCCGTCGGGCAGGTTTGGTGCCATAAACATTAACGAGGACCATAGTGTTCATTCATTTATGGAGAAGCCGAAGGGCGACGGTGCATGGATAAACGGAGGTTTTTTTGTTTGCGAGCCTGATATTTTTAATTATATAGAAGGGGATAGCACTATTTGGGAAAGGGATCCAATGGAAAAAATTGCCCAAGATGGCCAGATGGTTGCCTACGAACATAATGGTTTTTGGAAGCCAATGGACACATTGCGTGACAAGCATGAGTTAGAGGAAGATTGGACATTGAATAAAGCTAAATGGAAAACCTGGTAATATGTTTAAAGACTTAGAATTAGCATATAAAGGAAAAAAAGTTTTTTTAACTGGCCATACCGGTTTCAAAGGTTCATGGATGCTAAAGATATTATCTATGCTTGGCGCCGAAACCAAAGGATACGCGTTGTCACCAGAAAATAATTTTGATCTTTATCATTTAATAAACGGCGACAAAATTTGTAATTCTATCATAGCAGATTTGCGCGACAGAAAAAAATTACTTGAGGAAATTAAAGCGTTCCAGCCTGATTTTGTTTTCCATTTGGCAGCCCAACCACTTGTAAGATTATCATATGAAATACCTGCGGAGACTTTTGAGGTAAATGCAATAGGTACGGCAAACGTGCTCGATGGCGTTAGGTTAATCGAAAAAGCTTGTCAGGTATTACTAATTACTACAGATAAAGTATACCATAATAATGAGTGGGTGTATCCTTACCGTGAAACTGATAGGTTGGGCGGTTACGATCCGTATAGCGCAAGTAAAGCTTGTGCTGAACTAGTAATTGACTCTTATCGGAATTCGTTTTTTAATGTTTCCAAGCATAATGAGCACCATAAATCAATTGCCGTGGGCAGAGCCGGCAATGTTATTGGCGGCGGTGACTGGGCTAAGGATAGATTAATACCGGATATTGTACGATTTTTATCAAAAAATGAAAAAATACTTGTCCGTAATCCAAACGCTGTAAGGCCATGGCAACATGTTCTTGAACCATTGTTCGGTTACCTCTTACTAGGCAGCAAACAACTTGCCGAACCGATAAAATACGCTGATGTATATAATTTTGGACCAGGGTTAACTGATGCGCTACCAGTTAATAAAATGGTAGAACTTTCTATACGATCATGGGGTAGCGGCGAGTTCGAAACGATCAGTGCCAACACACAGCCGCACGAAGCCGGCCTTTTGAAGCTGGATATAAATAAGGCAATCAATAATCTAAATTGGAAGCCTAAATATCAAGCTACTGAAGCAATTGAAAAAACCATCGAATGGTATAAATATTATTTCAGCCAATCAAACGAGATTAATGCATTTACAGAACACCAAATCGTTGATTTTTTAAATTAATAGTATGTTAAAAAATATTAATGATTCCGAACTAGAAAAAAGCCTTCGAAAAATTGCAAAAGCGCAGACCACGAAGCATATTGTTGCAGGTGAAAATTACATCCCGGTAACAGGTAAAGTGTTAGATGAAGATGATATACTTATGGGAGTGGAAGCTGCACTTGATGGCTGGTTAACTACCGGGCGTTTTGCCAACAAATTTGAGGCAGACTTTGCGGCTTATTTTGATGCTCCCAAGGCATTATTGGTCAATTCTGGTTCCTCTGCCAATCTTGTAGCCTTTTATACGCTAACGTCTCCTAAGTTGGGAGAACGGGCAATAAAGCAGGGAGATGAGGTGATTACCGTGGCTGCAGGGTTTCCAACTACAGTAAATCCAATAGTACAATTTGGCGCTGTACCTGTTTTTGTTGACGTTGACATAGCTACACACAATGTAAATGCCGATTTGATAGAAGCCGCAGTATCAAATAAAACTAAAGCCATAATGATAGCCCACTCTTTGGGCAACCCTTTTAACTTAGACGAAGTTATGCGGGTGGCAAAGAAATACAACCTTTGGGTAGTGGAAGATGATTGTGATTCATTAGGCGCTACCTATAAAGGAAAAAAAACGGGTACTTTCGGTGATATTTCAACATTTTCATTTTATCCTGCACACCATATTACCATGGGTGAAGGGGGAGCCGTGATAATAAATAATATGCAATTAGCCAAAATTGCAGAGAGTTTCAGGGATTGGGGCCGGGACTGTTATTGCGAGCCAGGTAAAGACAATACCTGTGGTTGCAGGTTCTCGCAGCAGTTAGGTACACTCCCTTTTGGCTACGATCATAAATATACCTATTCGCATATCGGGTTTAATTTAAAAGTAACGGATATGCAGGCTGCATTTGGAGTTTCGCAGCTTCAAAAAGTAGATCATTTTGTACAGCGCAGGCGAGAGAATTATAAATCGTTATACGCTCGTATGAAGCAATTTGAAGATATATTTATTTTGCCCGAGCCAACCCCTAATAGTGATCCGTCGTGGTTTGGCTTCTTGTTAACATTACGTGAGGGGGATGCTAATGACAGGCACATGCTTGTTCAACATTTGGAAGAAAGTAAAATTGGCACACGTTTATTATTTGCCGGTAATTTATTAAGGCAACCCGCATACGCCAATGTAAATCATAGAGTAGTGGGTGATTTAACAAATACCGACATCATTATGAATCAATCCTTTTGGTTAGGTGTATGGCCGGGGTTGAATGACAGCCACTACGATTATATAGCTGATGTGATCGCTAAGTATATTAACTCCTAAACAGATGTATACAATTCTAATAACAGGGATAAATGGTTTTTTGGGTAGTCATATTGCCAAAAGGCTTTCAAAAAATAACCATATCATAGGTTTGGAATATAATGTGGATAATTTATTCAGGTTAGAAGGTTTTGATTTTAAAGTATATACATCTGATGATCCAACAATCCAAACGGTTTTCAAAGAGAATAAGATTGATATCATAATTCACACCGCAACTTTTTATGGGCGTAACAAAGAAGACACAGCCAAAATAGCTGGCACAAATCTATTTTTCCCATTCAATTTATTAAACACAGCCATTGCCAATGGCGCAAAACTCTTTGTTAATACTGATACCGTATTAGATCGCTTTACCAGTACTTATGCCCTTTCAAAGAGACAATTCCAGGAATGGTTATATTTTAGAAGTAGTGAAATAAATGCTATAAATATACAACTAGAACACTTTTATGGGCCGGGATGTAGTAATACCAATTTCGTAACGGCAATGATTGAAAAATTAAAAAATAATGAACCTGGTATTGATCTGACTTATGGCGAACAATTGAGGGATTTTATTTATTATGCCGATATTATTGATGCTTATGAGTTAATAATTGATGGATTTAATAACATTGAAGGCAAATACAATAATTACCAGGTATCAAATGGCGAATTAATCACTATAAAGGATTTAATGCTCTTGCTGAAAAAGCTTACAAATAGCACCAGCCAATTAAATTTTGGTGCACTACCTTATAGGGAAAATGAATTAATGAAATCTGAAACCGACAATTCAAAATTGCGTTCACTAGGATGGATCCCAAAAACTTCAATAATTAGTGGAATAAAACAGACCGTTAACTAAATATTAAAGCTGTTGAGCTGTTTAAAGGTCGCTCTGGTGTGTATTTTCAATAGTATTTTAAACAGGCACGTATATGAGCATAATAGTAGTTGTTGAAATAAAAAAACTTAAATAGTTTATATGATTGTAATTTTAGGTGCTGGTTTGGCCGGGTTAAGCTCTTCCTTTCATTTAGGACACGAACATTGTTCTCTATTTGACCAAAATAGTTATGCCACCGGGCATATTCACTCCGAATATATTGATGGTTTTACATGGGATGAGGGGCCTCATGTGTCCTTTACTGACAACGAATATGTAAAAGAATTATTCAAAGATGGGGTTGAGGGGAATGTGCTTGAATATCCGGTAAAAACTGCCAATTATTACCATGGTAATTGGATACCTCACCCAGCACAAAGTAACATGTTTGCCATTCCACAGCCTTTGCGTAACCAGTGCTTGGATGGCTTTTTGGCTGCCCGTTCATTTTATCCACTCGATTTTATTCCTCAAAACTACCAGGAGTGGCTTCAGTTTTCCTTTGGAAATGAATTTACAAAGGAGTTTACAGCTGCTTACACAAAGAAATATTGGACTACAGAACCTGCTACACTTAGTACTGATTGGGTTGGAAAGAGGGTTTTTTTACCCAACGTTGATCAAGTGAAAGAAGGTTATTTGGCTCCGTTGAAAGAAGAAACTCATTATATAAAAAAAATTCGATACCCTAATAAGGGGGGATACATGGCTTTTGCTAATGGATTACTTAAGAATGCAAATATAAAATTGAAACACGAGCTTTCTTTCATTGATTTTGGATCAAAAAGAATATGTTTTAATAATGATTTGGAAATTAAATATGATCGGTTGGTAAATACAATACCGTTACCTCTGCTGATTTCCCGAAGCAATGCGCCTGTTGAAGTAAAACATGCGGCAACGATGTTGAACTGCTCATCAGTGCTATTGGTAAATGTTACGGCTAACCATGTAACCGCCAAACCCGAGAACTGGATATATGTTTACGATGAGGATAAATATAGTACCCGGATTAATTGTACTGAATTACTATCCCCCAATAATGCCCCAAGTGGAAAAACCGGTATACAGGTAGAAGTGTACTTTTCTGCATATAAGTCAAAAATGGAGACTGACGCAGAAATTGCCCACAAAGTAATAGCCGAGTTAATAGAGATGAGGCTTATTAATGATAGAGCAAGTGTAGAAACTTATCATACAAAATGGGTGCAGTGGGCAAATGTAATTTTCGATAATCAAAGAGTAGCATACCAGGATATTATACTTCGTTGGTTAGAACAATATGGACTGGTACGCGAGGAGGATGATTTGTTACCGATGACTGACTGGCAGTCGAAATTTGATGAAAGTGAAAAATTGGGTGATCTAATATTAGCCGGAAGATTTGGCCAATGGAAATATTTTTGGACGGACGACTGTGTTTTACGAGGGAAATTTATAGGTGCTAAATATAAAATATGAACAGAACAAAATCTACGTTTTTTGGAGTGATATCATCACAAGCATTTATGATTATTTCGATGGCATTGAATATTTTTTCAACACCATTTATAGTTAAAGGGCTTGATGCACAAATCTATGGATTATCAATTATTATTTTCCAAATTACTAGTTATCTTGGTCAATTTGACTTTGGATTGGGAGCGGGAGTAACAAGATACCTAGCTGGAAACAGAGGTACTGATGATGAATCTAAAAGTAGTATAGAAAAAATCATATCAACCTCGTTTATTGTATATCTCATACTTGGAAGTTTAGTTGCAATGGCAGGAGTGGCTGCTGCTCCATTTGCTATAAAGATATTTAATATTCCTACAAAATATGCAAGTGATGTCCAACCGATAATTTCTATAGTTTGTGTTTTGGTTGGATTTCAATTTTTATTGAGATCCATTTCTGGAATATTTTATGCTCATCAAAGACAAGTATTATCAAATACTATCTCCTTTGTGTTAACTATTACTAATACTGTATTCGTCATAGTTTTTATTTATATGGGGTATGGGCTATGGAGCTTTGTATATGCCCAAATTATTGGATTTATTTTTAACGTGTTAATAAATTTATTTTTTTTCAAAAAATATTATCGTAGCATTGTTATAAGCGTAAAAGACTTTGATTCTAAGCTTCTTCGACAAATGTTTTCCTTTGGATTTTATATTTTTCTTAATGGTTTGGCAGTACAGATCGTTTTTCAAACAGACAGAATAATTGTAGGCTCTCTCATATCTTTGACGGCTGTATCTATATATTCTTTGACTACACGAATACCGGAATTAATGACTGGAATTATTTGGAAAATTACCGAAAATTCATTCCCGGGGATGGTCGAGTTGTCTAAAAGTAATGAATCTAAGACATTTAAAGAGACGCACGACAAACTAATGCAACTTACACTATCACTTTCCACTATTGGTTTTTGGGTTATACTTATTATATCTTTTCCTTTTTTAAAATTATGGGTAGGTGAAAAATATTATGCTGGCATAGTATTTATATCCTTGGTTTCTGGTTTATATCTCTTCCAGCATACTTTTTTGCATGTCACAGCTGTCTGTTTAAACGGAGCGGGTTTTGTTAAAGGATTTTCATTAATGTCAATTGTAGAAGCCTCCTTAAACTTATTACTGTCTATTTTATTTTGTAAGAAATACGGATTAATTGGCGTTGTTATAGGCACTGTAATAGCTGGTTTCTTAACATCTGTATGGTTTGTACCTTTTGTTGCAATAAAGTATAAGGGGTTTAAGTTATATTCCTACCTTTTATCCATATTCAAACCAATTTTCATATGTTCAATTTTTGGCGGGTTGAGTTTTTTTTTGTTTGGTGATTTTTTCAAGACCGTAAATAGTTGGTTTAAATTATTTTATTGTAGTAGTGGATTAGCAATTATTTTACTACTGCCATTTATATGGCTTAACAGAAATCTTTTGGGTGGACTAAAACGTAAAATTTTTCAATAAATCACATGCCTACAGTTTCCATAATTATTCCGACTTATAATAGACAAAAATATATTACTGAAAGCATTCTCAGTATCCTCAATCAGGATTATACTGATTTTGAAATAATCGTTTCCGATAATGCATCCTCGGACAATACGGAAGAGGCGGTTAAAAGTATTTCTGACAAGAGAATCCATTATTATAGAAACACCGAAAATATTGGTGTAGCAAAAAATCATAATAGAGCACTGGAATTATGCAATGGTAAATATGTGCAATTTTTTAGTGATGATGATATTATGTTAGATGGCTGTTTAAGAAATAATGTGGACATTCTGGATACCTATTCTAATGTTGGGTTAGTTCATTCGGATATCTACATTATTGGCAGTAGTGGTGAGATTATTTCAAATACACACTGGGCTGACAGTGTTTGGAAGAAATGGTCTACAATCCATTCAAAGAGCCGTTTATTCTTAAAAAAAGAATATCATGGATACCTATATAAAATTCACAATTTAATCTGTATGCCGTCGGTTATGATTAGAAAGGATAGTATTTCAACAATTGGATATATGGACTTAGATCTAAAACTCACTATTGATTGGGATTTTTGGCTTAAGTTAACCTTGTTTTATGATGTCTATTATACAAATAGAAAATTGGTGTCATATCGAGTTCATTCGAATAGTATTACAAATAATATGAAATCAGATGACTTAAAACAAGAAATTGAATTTATAAAAAATCGCTTAGAGAAAAAATTCCCTGATAAAGTTTTAATAAAGAGAAATAAATTTGATGATCTCTTGCAAAATAGCAGGTTTTATAGTGACTATAGTTATTATAGAGTTTTACGTATTTTATTAAAGAAAATCTTAATTAATAAATAGAACATTTACTTATGCAGAAGTCATTAAATGTTTTTTTTACAATTGATGAAAGATTTATAACCCATTTTGGTGTAACGTTAACTTCGTTACTTGAAAATAACCGGGATATTGATCTTGAAATTTATGTGATCCATGATTTGGCCGACATTAAAAAACTGGACAATGTAATTCATTTTTTCAAAAGCAAGTATAAAAAAACTTTGCACCTGCTGGCCCTTAACAACGAGGTTTTTAATACATTTACTATAAACAGGCATGTATCAAAGGCTACCTATTTCAGGCTGCTGATTGCTGATATTATACCAGCTGATGTTACCTCGGGGCTTTATTTGGATGCCGATACAATAGTTACAGGTTCATTAAGCGGGCTTGCCGATATTGATTTTGATGCCGGAAAAGGCGAGCAATTTTTTTTAATGGCCGTACCCGAGCAGGATAGCGTAAACGTTGATCGCTTGCACGATATGGGTATTAAAACTGAAAGCTATTTTAATGCCGGTGTATTGTTGATTAACTTAAAGGCCTGGCGGCAGGCGGCAGTGTCAGAAAAACTGGTAGCTATAGCACAAAAATATGCCAGCCAGTTACTATGGTGGGACCAGGACGTGTTAAATATAAATTTTGCTGGTAAATGGGGAAAGCTAAGCACAACCTATAATGGCCTCAATTTAACACAGAAACTACCGCAGAAGCCTTTAATTATTCATTACGCCGGTTCAACAAAACCATGGTTACGTAATTGCAGGCACCCCTACCAGGATGAATACTTTAAATATTTTAAAAAGAGAAAATATAAGTACCTGCCCCCGGTGCTGATATTTATTTACAGTAAAATTTTGCGTACATTAAATTGGGGTTCGGCTTTTGCAGAATAATTAATAATATAAAAATCAAAAACTCAAATGGATACACCGGTATTGTTTTTAATATTTAACAGGATTGATACTGCAAAAAAAGTATTTGAAACAGTTACAATGGCGAAACCTGCTAAACTGTATATTGCCTGCGATGGTGCCAGGCAGCATGTACAGGGCGAAGCCGAAGTAGTTAATGATTTAAGGGCATATGTTTTGGCAAATGTAACATGGCCTTGTGAGGTTAAAACACTATTCAGGGAACATAACATGGGTTGCAGGTGGGCTGTAAGCTCGGCAATTGACTGGTTTTTTGAAAATGAGGAACAAGGGATAATTTTAGAAGATGACTGTTTGCCCGATCCGTCATTTTTTGGTTATTGCGAAAAAATGCTTTATAAATACCGCAATGATGAACGTGTAATGCACATAGCCGGCTGCAATTTTCAAAACGATATATCACGCTCAGATGGGTCATATTACTTTTCAAAAATATGCCATATATGGGGTTGGGCAACCTGGAGGCGTGCCTGGGCATTGTATGATGTTGAAATGAAAACCTATCCGCAATTTAAAGAGTATAACCATATTGAGTATATTTTTCAAGACAAAAAATATACCGATTACATGTATCGCTGCTTCGACGCAACCTTTGATGGCAGGATTAATACGTGGGACTACCAGTGGGTATTTACAATATGGTCGCAAGGCGGATTATGTGTGGCTCCTCAAAAAAATTTAATAAGTAATATTGGTTTTGGCGAACATGCAACGTTAACAAAAAACAGCGAAAATTATTTTGCAAACCGGCCCTTATTTGCAATTGAAGAAGAACTTGTTGAACCTACTTTTATGGTTCAAAATAAAATAGCCGATATTTACACCATGGACCTCATTTTAATGCGGCCACCTTTATCAGTAAGGGCTGTTAACAAATTTAAAAAAGGCGTTATTAAAATAAAAAAGATATTTAAATCGGGCGTTAAAACCGAATTATAGTACTGTATGATTTTAAAGAAATCTTTATATAAAATCGTTTTATTTTTATACGTTTTTATAATTCCGTTTTACGCACTATTACCGCTAAAAAAAAGCGCGCTTTTTTTTCCGCTGGTGCTTTTTGTTTTGTTT
>Ga0075038_10187669_pt1 | contig 15573 bp, 11 predicted proteins | sample OrgsoiRN2013_055_FD_67573 | JGI IMG/M metagenome (GOLD analysis project Ga0075038, IMG submission 67573) | Permafrost soil microbial communities from the Arctic, to analyse light accelerated degradation of dissolved organic matter (DOM) -... | ecosystem: Environmental > Terrestrial > Soil >... | reverse complement strand
GCGTGAAGGCATCCGCGCCGCCGTGTTCCATGAGGGTCTGTCATTGCTCGATCGCGATCGCGCCGCCGCCTATTTCGCATCCAACGATGAAGGCGCGCAGGTTCTGTTGTGTTCGGAAATCGGGTCGGAAGGTCGCAATTTTCAGTTTGCCAGTCAAATGGTGATGTTCGATCTGCCGTTTAACCCCGATCTGCTGGAACAACGTATTGGCCGTTTGGATCGTATCGGTCAACATCACGACATCAGCATTTTTGTTCCCTATTTGGAGCAAACGGCCCAAGCGGTGCTGATCCGTTGGTACCATGAAGGACTGGATGCTTTCGAGCACACGTGCCCGACCGGTCGCGCGCTCTACGATCACTTTTTTCAACCGTTGATCGGTTATCTTGGTGAACCGGACAAACTTGAGGGTCTGGTTGCCTTCCTCCACGCCAGTCGTCTGGAACACGATAAGTTAAAACTTCAGCTCGAACAGGGCCGCGATCGCTTGCTGGAACAGCATTCCAACGGCGGTGCAGAGGCTCAGGCCCTGGCTGATGCCATCGCCGGGCAGGACAGTGATCCGCAATTGATCAATTTCGCGCTCAATTTATTTGATATCGTCGGCATTAACCAGACCGACCGCAGCGATAGTCTCATTGTTCTGACGCCGTCCGATCATATGCTGGTACCCGACTTTCCCGGTTTGCCGGAAGAAGGCTGCACCATTACGTTTAACCGCGAGCAGGCGCTGGCGCGGGAAGATACCCAATTCATCAGTTGGGAACACCCAATCATTCGCAACGGCCTGGATCTGGTCTTATCCGGCGACAGTGGCACCAGCGCGGTATCCCTGCTAAGAAACAAAGCATTGCCAGCGGGTACCCTGCTGGTAGAACTGATTTATGTGGTGGAAGCCCCGGCACCCAAAAAATTGCAGCTCAACCGTTTTTTACCGGCAACGCCGGTGCGGTTGCTACTTGATCAGAACGGCAGCGATCTTGCGGGTCAGGTAGAGTTCGAGCAATTTAATCGCCAGCTTAACGCAGTAAAACGCCACACCGCCGGTAAACTGGTCAGTACGGTACAGCCAGAAGTGCATAAGCTACTGCAAAGCGGCGAGGCACTGGTGGCTAAACAGGCGCAACAACTGATCGCGCAAGCCAGGCAGTTGGCGGATGAAAGCCTCACTACCGAGCTTAATCGGCTGGAGGCGCTGAAAGCCGTGAATCCGGCAATTCGCGAGGATGAGCTGGAAACACTGGCGTCAAACCGCCAGCAGGTATTGGCACACCTGGATCAGGCCAATTGGCGCCTGGATGCCATTCGTCTGATCGTGGTGACCCATCAATAAGTACCCTATATGCTCCGGAACCTGTTCCGGAGCGAAGCGGAGCGGTATGGAACCTTATAATCCCCCCTGTGAGCCTTGGCTGCATATTTTGTATCAAGATGCACATATCATGGTGGTGAATAAACCCAGTGGGCTGCTGTCGGTGCCCGGCCGGGCGCCAGAGCACAATGACAGTGTCATGTCGCGCGTTCAGCAGCAGTTTCCCTTGGCCCAATCGGTACACCGTCTGGATATGGCAACCAGTGGGGTCATTGTGGTGGCGTTGACCAAAGCGGCGGAGCGGGAGTTGAAACGGCAGTTCCGTGATCGTGAACCACGTAAATCTTATATCGCCCGGGTATGGGGACATCCCGATCGGGAAGAAGGCGTGATCGACTTACCCTTGATTTGCGACTGGCCAAACCGGCCTAAACAAAAGGTCTGTTTTGACACCGGCAAGGCGGCACAAACCCATTATCAGGTATTAACCTATGACGACGACAACACCGCCAGGATGTTGCTGACGCCGGTTACCGGGCGATCCCATCAGCTACGGGTGCATATGCAGGCTCTGGGACATCCGATTTTGGGCGATGGCTTTTATGCCACGCCGGAAGCCTTGGCCAAATCGCCCCGTTTGTTATTGCACGCCCAGGAATTGGCCATTACCCATCCGGCATTTCATACCCCGATTCATTTCCGTTGCGAGGCGGATTTTTGAACCCAACCTATCAGAGCCCCATGATAGGTCAGGTTTACATCTAGAGGTTAATGAAAACCCTTTTCGCGTTTGATCAAATCGTAAGCAGCCTGAATCGCCTGGGTCTTCTGCTTGGCCATCTCCATCATTTCCGGCGGCAACCCCTTGGCCACCAGCTTATCCGGATGGTGCTCGCTCATCAGTTTTCGATAAGCGCGCTTGATGGTGGTGGCGTCATCAGTACTGTTGACGCCCAGCACCTTGCAGGCGTCTTCGAGCGTTGGACCACGGTCGGCTCCTGGCGGATAATATCCCCCGCCACCGCCCTGCCCACCAAACTGCTGTCCACCTTCCATCATGCTAAGGAACTGGTCAAACTGCATGCGGGAGATGCCCAACTCCTCGGCAATCACGTACAGCACCTGACGCTCATTGGGATGCAACGAACCATCGGCGAACGCCGCCTGGATCTGAATTTCCAAAAACATCCTGATAAGATCAAAACGCCCGAAGCAAACCTGCCGGAATTCACGCAACGCCCCACGTAACGGAAACTGCGATTCTTTTCCTTCGCGAAAGGCTTGCTGTGCCGCCGTGCGGGCTGCGCCATCAAGACGCAGTCGGTCCATCATCAGGCTGGCGTTTTGAATATCCACCTCGGTAACCCGACCTTTAGATTTTGTCAGATGGCCCATGACCTGAAAAGTGGTGCGAAAAAAAACATTCTGCCTGGTCTGCTGGTCGGAAAAAAAACCGCCGCCGCCTAGCCTGGCAACACGTGCTTTGTCCACCATATGGCCGATCAGGAAGCCTAAAACCACGCCCCAAAAACCGGCTCCGGAAAGAAATCCCAGAATTACGCCCAACACCTTACCCCAATACCGCATATACTCCTCAATTCGTCATGCCGTCACTGCAATTTTGCTTTATCATACCTGTCATTTATCGCTGTGCCTAACGGTGCGCGGATAAACGGCAGGATTTAACACTGGCGCAACTCCGGTGAGTGAGATAGTCTCTGACCGTTTGACGGCATGAAGCCCAAGATGACGGAACACCTTAAAAGCATATGAAGAAACGTTTCCCCACATTGCTGGCCAGCCTGATCTGGTCGGCGCTATATAGTCAGTATGCGTTGGCCGATTTTGCCGATCAATGCATGCTGGGCGTGCCCGCCTATACCAAGCCGTTGGTAAAAGGCGACCCTAATCAGTTACCGGTACATATCCAGGCTGACCAGGCCACGGCCAACTATCCGGATAACGCGGTATTTACCGGTAATGTGGACATCGAGCAAGGCAACAGCAACCTCACCGCCAAGCAGGTGGATCTTGACCAAAAGCAGCTGGACAAAGGCGAACCGGTGCGTACCGTCACGGCGACCGGGGATGTGCACTACAACGATAATCAGATTAAATTAAACGGTCCCAAAGCCTGGTCGAACCTCAATACCAAGGACACCGACGTCTATCAAGGTGATTACCAGATGGTGGGTCGTCAGGGCCGAGGCATAGCCGACACCATGAAAATGCGCGGCAACAGCCGCTATACGGTTTTGGAAAACGGCACTTTTACCTCCTGCCTGCCCGGCGACGATAGCTGGAGCGTGCTGGGTTCGGAAGTGATCCACGATCGCGAGGAGCAGGTGGCGGAGATTTACAATGCCCGTTTCCGCATTGGCAAGGTACCGGTATTTTACAGCCCTTATCTCCAACTGCCGGTGGGTGACAAACGCCGCTCCGGGTTTCTGATTCCCAATGCCAAATACAGCTCCAAAAGCGGCTTTGAAACATCGATACCCTATTACCTGAACCTGGCGCCCAACTACGACGCCACGATTACACCGCATTATATGAGCAACCGTGGCACGCAGTTGCAAAGTGAATTCCGCTATCTGACTACGCCTGGATTGGGACTGGTGCAGTTTGACTGGCTGCCTAGCGATTCACAATATGCCAAGGACGCCGGCACTATCTATCCGAAAGACAGCAGCACCGATCGCTGGATGTTTTATTGGCGGCATAATGGCGTTATGGACGACGTGTGGCGCTTTAACGTTGACTATACGCGAGTCAGCGATCCTAATTATTTTACCGATCTGACCTCGCAGTACGGGTCTACCACCGACGGTTACGCCACACAGAAATTCAGCGTCGGCTATGCCGATGAGCATTGGGATGTTACGCTGGCGAACAAACAGTTCCAGGTGTTTTCCACCCAAAGCACAAACAATATTTATCGTGCTTCGCCCCAGTTAGACATTAACTACTACCAGAACGATGTCGGGCCGTTTGATACCCATCTCTACGGTCAGGCCGTTAATTTTACCAATGTTAACGACAATCTTCCCGAGGCCATCCGGCTGCATCTCGAGCCGACGATCAACCTGCCGCTGGCCAATCGCTGGGGCAGCCTGAACACCGAAGCCAAGGTAATGGCGACCCATTGGCAGCAGGATAATCTCGATTATTACAATACCAATAACCCCACAAGCCAGCTGCAAGGCTCGGTCAACCGGGTTATGCCTCAGTTTAAAACCGACGGTAAGATGGTCTTTGAACGGGATATGGATTGGTCGCAGGGCTATACCCAGACCCTGGAACCACGACTGCAATACCTCTATGTCCCATATCGCAACCAGAATAACATCCAGGTTTACGACTCCACGCTGCTACAGACGGACTACTCCGGTCTATTCCGCGATCGCAGTTACAGCGGCTTGGACCGCATCGCATCCGCCAACCAATTGGCCGGTGGGGTTACTACCCGACTTTATGATGACGCACTGGTTGAACGTTTTAACGCTTCGTTGGGTCAAATCTACTACTTCACTCGTTCGCGAACCGGCGTTACCAATAGTAGCCTCGATCAAGATGCGCAAACCGGCAGTGCGGTATGGGCGGGAGACAGCTACTGGAAGATTGATAATCAATGGGGCGTGCGTGGCGGGGTGCAGTATGATACCCGGCTGGACAAGATAGCGTTGGGTGATGCCGTGCTGGAATACCGCCGTGATGAAAATCGGATGGTGCAGCTGAGTTATCGTTATGCCAGCCCCGAATATATTCAGGCCATGTTGCCTGATATCACCAATCCGGGTTATCAGCAGGGCATTTCGCAAGTCGGCACTATTGCCAGTTGGCCTATCGTTGACCGCTGGTCGGTTGTCGGGGCGTATTATTATGATACTAAGGCGAGCAAACCCGCCGAACAGCTGATCGGCGTACAGTACAATACCTGTTGCTGGGCGGCTAGCGTGGGCTATTCTCGTAAGATTACCAGTTGGAACTACAACAACAGTACCAGTACCTACGACAATGCCGTGTCGTTTAATATACAACTACGTGGTCTGAGCAGCGATTACGGCCTGGGAACGGATAAGATGCTGGCATCCGGTATCCTGCCCTATCAACGGGCGTTTTAATGCTGTTTCACACCAGCGAACACTAAACTTGAATCCGCGAATGCGGCTGATATAAATGGAAAAGTTATGAAAAACTGGAGAACGCTTATACTCTGCATGGCGATGTACGCCGGTTGTGCGTTCGCAGCGCCGCAGATGGTGGATAACGTCGCCGCCGTGGTTGATAACAGTGTCGTACTCGACAGTGATGTTAATGGGCTGTTAGAATCCGTTAAGCGCAATGCTCAAGATGCAAAACAGCAGGTACCCGACGACGCCACGCTGCGTCACCAGATCCTTGAACGTTTAATCATGGATAATATTATTCTGGAGATCGCCAAACGGAATAACGTTACCGTCACCGACGATCAACTGACTCAAGCCATTACCAATATCGCCGAGCAGAACCATATGACCTTGGCTCAGTTGCGCAGCCGGCTGGCCACTGATGGGGTCACTTACGACACGTATCGTAAACAAATCCGCAAGGAGATGCTAATCTCGGAAGTGCGCAACGGTGAAGTTCGCCGTCGCGTCACCATCCTGCCGCAGGAAGTGGACTCCCTGGAACAGCAAATTGCCGCCCAAACCGGCGATGGCGCCCAGTACAATCTCAGCCATATTCTGATTTCATTGCCGGAGAACCCGACCCAGGAACAGGTGGATAAAGCCGAAGCCAGGGCCAATGGGCTGGTCGAACAACTGAAAAAAGGGGCAGATTTTGGCAAGCTGGCCATCAGTTATTCAGCAGATCCCCAGGCGTTGAAGGGTGGGCAAATGGGTTGGGGTAAACTGGAAGAATTACCTACAATATTTGCCGAACGTTTGCAGGCCGCGCCAAAAGGGACGATTATCGGCCCGATTCGTTCAGGTGTCGGTTTTCATATCCTCAAGGTCAATGATATCCGTGGCGGCGATCAGAAAGTCTCAGTCACCGAGGTGCATGCCCGGCACATCCTGCTGCGTACGTCGGTGGTTATGACTGACCAACAGGCGGAAGCCAAGTTAAATGGGGTGTTGGCGCAAATAAAAAGCGGCAAGCTCGATTTCGCCACCGCAGCCAAACAGATCTCTCAAGATCCCGGTTCGGCCAATCAGGGTGGCGATCTGGGCTGGTCCTCACCGGATGCGTACGATCCGACGTTCCGAGACGCGCTTATGCGCCTGAAAAAAGGCGAAATCAGCCCACCGGTGCACTCTTCTTTCGGCTGGCATTTGATTCAGTTGCTCGATACCCGCCAGGTCGATCGTACCGAGGCCACCAAAAAAGATCAGGCTTATCGGTTGCTGTTTAACCGTAAGTTTGCCGAAGAGTTGCAGACCTGGATGCAGGAACAGCGCGCCGGCGCCTATGTTAAAATCATGGACAATAGCGCCCAATAACCCACGGCGGTCACTCCGGCAACCACGCCCAAAGGGCACTACCGGAGTGTCTGTGATCTTGCCTTAATTCGTACCTTCGTCGATGGCGTCCCGTCCTTGAAACGGCCAGGGCTTGTCGACGAGGGCCGCAAGTTTTAAACCGGCGTCCAATCTCGCCATAAAATGACAAATCACCGTAATGAGTAAACTTGTGCATCAGGGCCATCTAGCCCGCAAACGTTTTGGCCAGAATTTTTTACACGACGAAAATATAATTGATTCCATCGTTTCGGCGATTTATCCACAACCGGATCAGGCTATCGTTGAGATCGGACCAGGTCTAGGCGCACTGACAGTACCGGTAGCCGAACGTATTGACCATATGACGGTCATCGAACTGGATCGTGATTTAGCGGCCAGATTGGCCACGCATCCCTTCCTGCAATCAAAGTTAACCATCTTGCAGCAGGATGCCATGACGGTGGATTTTGCCGAAATGTCGCGGCAATTGGGCCAGCCATTACGGGTATTTGGCAACTTACCCTATAATATTTCCACACCGCTGATGTTTCATCTTTTCGGCTATACTCAGGCCATTCGCGATATGCATTTTATGTTGCAAAAAGAAGTGGTCAACCGACTGGTTGCCGGGCCGGATAGTAAAGCCTATGGACGACTGAGCGTGATGGCGCAGTATTACTGCCAGATTATTCCGGTGCTGGAAGTTCCGCCCACATCCTTCAGGCCTGCGCCGAAAGTCGATTCCACAGTGGTCCGTCTGGTACCTTACGCACAACTGCCCTACCCGGTCAGCGATCTGCAGGTACTGGCGCGAATTACCAGCCAGGCGTTTAACCAGCGCAGAAAGACCGTGCGCAATAGCCTGAGCAATCTGTTTACCGTGGAACAACTGAAAGCATTGGGTATCGATCCGATCATGCGCGCCGAAAACATCTCTGTGGCGCAATACTGCCATCTAGCTAACTGGCTGGCGGAGAATCCTTCGCAACAGATATAACAGGAGCAGCTGTGATGATTAATTCGCCACGTGTTTGTGTACAGGTCCAGAGTATGTATGTCGAGACCCAATCGCTGCCTGAACAGGAGCGCTATGTCTTTGCTTATACTGTCACCGTGCGTAATCTCGGGCGACATAACGTGCAGCTGGTCGGCCGTTATTGGCTGATTACCAACTCCAACGGCAAGGAAACCCACGTGCAAGGAGAAGGCGTGGTTGGCGAACAGCCGCTAATCCTGCCCAATAATGAGTTTCAATATACCAGCGGAGCCATCCTGGAAACGCCGTTGGGCACCATGGAAGGCCATTACGAAATGCTGGATCATGAAGGGCAGTCGTTTCGTATTGCCATTCCCGTCTTCCGCTTAGCGATCCCAACTCTTATACACTAATTATGTCGACATACTTAATCGGAGATATTCACGGCTGCTACGACGAGCTTAAGGCACTGTTGTCGCAGGTAGACTTTCATCCCTCAACAGACCAGCTTTGGCTAACCGGCGATCTGGTGGCACGCGGACCAAGTTCCCTTGAAGTCCTGCGTCTGGTGCGCGATCTGGGCGATGCTGTTCGTTTGGTGCTGGGCAACCACGATCTGCATTTATTGGCGGTATATGCGGGTATCAGTTTTAATAAACCCAAGGATCGGATTACCACGCTACTGGAAGCACCCGATGCCGACGAGCTGATTAATTGGCTTCGCCGACAACCGGTGCTGCAGGTGGATGAGGAAAAACAGCTGGTGATGGCGCATGCGGGCATCACCCCGCAATGGGATATTGCTACCGCCCGCGTCTGCGCCCGGGAAGTCGAGGCCATATTATCTAGCGATAGCTACCCGCTATTCCTTGATTCCATGTATGGTGATATGCCAAATAACTGGCTGCCGGAGTTAAGCGGCCTGGCACGGCTGCGTTTTAGCGCCAACGCACTGACCCGCATGCGTTTCTGTTTTCCCAATGGGCAATTGGACATGATCAGTAAGGACGAGCCGGACAGCGCCCCACCCCCCTTGCGCCCTTGGTTTATGATCCCCGGACCCGTGGCGGAGCATTATAGTATTGCATTTGGCCATTGGGCATCACTGGAAGGCAAAGGCACGCCTGCGGGTATTTACGCTCTGGATACCGGCTGCTGCTGGGGCGGCGATCTGACCATGCTGCGCTGGGAGGATAAACAGTATTTTCGTCAACCCGCCAATCGCAGCCTAGACAGCGGGATTTAAGCGCAGCTCGTTGACCCGGCGCGTGAAATCACACGCCGGGTCAAGCCTTAGCGCCGATGAAGAATTTCAAAACAAAAGCTATGACTGTTTTTTTCGTCTGCGTCGTGGAACTCGCTAAACGTCGACTGCCACTGACTGGGATCATAATCGGGGAAATACGTATCACCGTTGATTTCCGCGTCGATATGGGTCAGATAAAGTCGGGCGGCCTTTGGCAAAAAGGCGTGGTAAATTGCGCCACCACCGATCACCATCAACTCGTCTACCTCACCCGCTGCGCTCAGCGCCTCATCGGGCGATCCCACCCAGATAACCCGTTCGTCAGTGCCGGGATGGCGACTCAGCACGATATTGCAGCGCCCTGGTAAAGGCTGCCCTATGGACTCATAAGTGCGACGTCCCATAACCACGGGCTTGTTAAGCGTAAGGCGTTTAAACCATGCCAAATCGGCGGGTAGATGCCATGGCATGGCATTCTCTAGGCCAATCACGCGGTCAACGGCCAACGCGGCAATCAAGCTAATTATCATATGGACTCTTGAAGGCTTTAAAATTGTTGTCACTATACGGAAACCGCCGTCACCCGTCGATAGGTTCACCTGATGGTTGTCACAAAATTAAGAAAGCGCCTAACAAAATGGTCATACCCTTCATCTTTCACGCTGCAGTTGTGCTGGCTGCGTCACCGCCTTGCTGCAACGCGTATTAGTCAGGGTGTAGGCGTTAGACCCCTGGGCGTTTACGGTACAGCCACAATCCTGGCAGCGACAAACCTATAGACAACGCACCAACGATAGAGCCGGACTTGAGGAACTGGGTGACTAAAATAGACATCAATCTGTCATTATAGCCAAAATGAGAAATTTCCACCGCTGCGACCATGGCGCTGTAGGCGGAAATGCCGGGAAACATGGGAATCACCGCTGCCACGGTAAATACTTTGGGGTGCGCCAGCAACCAGCGCGACCAGTGAATGCCGATCACACCAATCAAGATGGCGGCCAGCAGGGATGCCCAGGCGATATCCAGCCCATAATGCATCATCAGCATACGTGAGCCATGCCCTATCGCGCCCAGTAACGCGCAGTAGCGCAACACCTTCACCGGCACATTAAACACCATGGCAAATCCCAACGCCGGCACGGACGCCAACAGCATATCTTCCAACAACGCCAGCAGCAGACTCATGACCATCCCCTCAAATTCCACACCGCCATGGCTAATACGATACCGATACAGATAGCCAGCGTCAGCAGGGTCGCCATAGTCCAACGCGCCAAGCCGGTATTCACATGCCCTTTAAACATATCCGCTACCGCGTTGATTAACGGAAAACCCGGTACCAACAGCAGGACGCTGGCCGGCATAGCCACCAATGACGCGCCGGCAAACACGGGCAACCGCATCAACAGACCCGAGGCAGAGGTGGCAACAAACGCGGTAATGCAGAAGTTTATCAGCGGATTCATTTGCCGGGCGGTTAACAGCTGACGGACATACATAGCCAGGCCACTGGCGCACAGTGCCACGACAAACGCATCCCATCCCCCGCCATTAAGACGGCTGAAACAGCCACAGGACAGCCCCACGATGAGGACCATCAGCCAGCGGGGATAACGCAATGGCTTGATATTGGTCAGGCGCTTGGCTACATCATTCGCATCCAATAGCTGATGTTCGGTCATGATCACAATGTGCTGCACCTGGGTTACCACATGCATATTAATGCCACGATCGTTATTTTTGCGCGTGGAGGTCAGACAAAAATCATTAACGATGGTGGTCAAGACAATTGCATTGGCGGAGATGGAGCTTTCAACCCGATCTGCACCCAAAGCAAGACCGAGACGAGTCGACAGCTGTTCTATCAGCATGCTCTCCGCACCGTGTTGTAACAACATCAAGGCGCATTCAATACATAACCGAGTGATGACTCGCTGTTGATCCTGCGATACCGCGCTACCCATCAGCCAACACCCTATTTATCCGCATAGCAACATCTTGTAATAATAACATTTTAGCAAGTAAAAATATCAAAAAACCCGGGCTGGCGGTATTTACCCAAGTCTTGCGGATTGATTCGTCATTAATGGACAAGCCCTGGGCGCCGGACGTTATTATTCGCCTGGCGCCAAGGTTAAACGGTGAGCTTAGAGACCTTGCAGTTGTTTATGCATTTCCTGCACTGAAATGACCCGTTCGGTCGGATCGGAGTTCAATGACAGGGCGGTGGCGAAACCGCCGTTCATCGTGGTGTCGTAATGCACCTTGTACTGCAGCGCACTGCGGCGAATCAGCTTTGAATCCGCAATAGCCTGCCGGCCAGCGGTGGTATTGACAATATAGCTGTATTCCCCATTTTTAATCCGATCCTGGATATGCGGCCGCCCCTCGTGAACCTTATTGACCAGCCGGGGGTTGATACCCGCTTCGCCCAACACCACTGCAGTGCCGTGCGTCGCATCCAGTTCAAAACCATGCTGGAGCAGTTTCACCGCCAGATCGACCACCCGTCCTTTATCGCCCTGGCGCACCGACAACAATGCCCTCCCGGACTTCTTCATCGTGGACTGGCTGCCCAGCATGGCCTTGGCAAATGCGTCGGCAAAGGTACGACCGACACCCATGACCTCACCAGTGGAACGCATTTCCGGCCCCAAAATCGGGTCGACACCGGGGAATTTATTAAATGGCAGCACCACTTCCTTCACCGAGTAGTAAGGTGGAATCACCTCTTTGGTCACCCCTTGCGCGGCCAGGGACTGCCCTACCATGACGCGGGCCGCCACTTTTGCCAACGGCACGCCGGTGGCCTTGGAAACAAACGGCACCGTGCGCGCGGCACGCGGATTGACCTCGATAAGGTAGACTTCGTTAGCCTTCACCGCGAACTGCACGTTGACCAAACCGCGCACCCGCAACTCAAACGCCAACTGCTTCACCTGGTGGCGCATCACGTCCTGAATTTCCTGGCTCAGGGTATAGGCTGGCAACGAACAGGCCGAATCGCCGGAATGCACACCGGCCTGCTCGATATGTTCCATGATACCGCCGATGAGTACCTGTTCACCGTCGCAGATGGCATCCACATCCACTTCAACCGCATCGTCCAGGAAACGGTCCAGCAGCACCGGTGCATCATTGGAAACGCTGACTGCCGTTTGGAAATAACGCAGCAGATCCACATCATCATTGACGATTTCCATGGCCCGGCCGCCCAGCACATAAGAGGGGCGAACCACCAGCGGATAGCCGATGAGCGCGGCTTTTTCCACCGCCTGGTCGATAGTGGTCACAGTGGCGTTGGCCGGCTGCTTAAGGCCCAGGCGTTCCACAGCCTGCTGGAAGCGCTCGCGATCCTCGGCTCGGTCAATGGAGTCCGGGCTGGTACCGATGATTGGAACCCCGGCGGCTTCCAGCTCACGCGCCAGCTTGAGCGGGGTCTGTCCGCCATATTGCACGATAACGCCCTTCGGCTGTTCGATGCGGACGATCTCCAACACATCCTCCAGCGTCACCGGCTCAAAATAGAGCCGGTCGGAGGTATCATAATCGGTGGACACCGTCTCCGGGTTACAGTTGACCATAATGGTCTCATAACCGTCCTCGCGCAGCGCCAGCGAGGCGTGGACACAGCAATAGTCGAATTCGATACCTTGACCAATGCGGTTTGGCCCGCCGCCCAGTACCATGATTTTTTCACGATCACGGGTGGGATTGGATTCGCATTCTTCATCATAGGTGGAGTACATATAGGCAGTATCGGTGGCAAACTCAGCTGCGCAGGTATCCACCCGCTTGTATACCGGATGAAGATCATAGGTCTCACGCAGTTGGCGAATCTGACTTTCGGGCACGCCGGCCAAGGTGGCCAGACGAGCATCGGCAAAACCTTTGCGCTTGAGCTGCCTGAGAAAAACCGCGTCCAGGGCGTCGACGCCTTGTGCCGCCACCACATTTTCCAGCGTGACCAGCTCTTCAATTTGCACCAGGAACCAGCGGTCGATATTGGTCAGGCCGAATACATCGTCCACTGACAATCCAGCACGAAACGCGTCGGCAATATACCAAATCCGATCGCATCCGGCGTCTTTCAGCTCACGACGGATAGTGGTCAATGCTTGCGGATCGTCCAGGCTGACCTTGGGATCGAAACCGCTTACGCCAACTTCCAGACCGCGCAGGGCTTTTTGCAACGACTCCTGTTGGGTGCGGCCAATGGCCATCACCTCACCCACAGATTTCATTTGGGTCGTCAGGCGATCGTTGGCACCGGCGAATTTTTCGAAGTTGAAACGGGGGATCTTGGTCACAACATAATCAATGGAGGGTTCAAACGACGCCGGCGTACGCCCACCGGTGATATCGTTCATCAATTCGTCAAGGGTATACCCCACTGCCAGCTTCGCCGCCACCTTGGCAATGGGAAAGCCGGTGGCCTTGGACGCCAGGGCCGAGGACCGCGATACCCGCGGGTTCATTTCAATAATGATCAACCGGCCGTTTTCCGGGTTAACTGAAAACTGCACGTTGGAACCGCCAGTTTCCACGCCGATTTCACGCAGTACCGCCATCGAGGCGTTACGCATGATTTGATATTCTTTATCCGTCAGGGTTTGCGCCGGCGCCACGGTAATGGAATCACCGGTGTGGATGCCCATGGCATCAATGTTTTCAATGGAACACACTATGATGCAATTATCGTTTTTATCGCGCACCACTTCCATTTCGTACTCTTTCCAACCAATCAGCGATTCATCAATCAACAGCTCGGTGGTGGGAGAAAGATCGAGACCGCGTTCGCAGATCTCCTCGAATTCTTCGCGGTTATAAGCAATGCCGCCGCCGGAACCGCCCATGGTAAACGAGGGGCGAATAATGCAGGGAAAACCGACGTCCGCCGCCACGGCCAAGGCTTCCTCCATATTGTGAGCGAACCCGGAGCGCGCGGTCTCCAGGCCGATTTTTTTCATTGCCTTATCAAAACGCTGCCGATCCTCCGCCTTATCAATGGCATCGGCGGTAGCGCCAATCATGGTGACGCCAAATTCAGCCAACACACCTTGACGCTCTAAATCCAGCGCGCAATTAAGCGCGGTTTGGCCACCCATGGTTGGCAAAATGGCGTCGGGACGCTCTTTTTCAATGATTTTGCGCACCACTTCCCAATGAATCGGCTCAATATAGGTAGCATCCGCCATATCGGGATCGGTCATGATGGTGGCGGGGTTGGAGTTAACCAGCACCACCCGGTAGCCCTCTTCCCTCAAGGCCTTGCACGCCTGCGCCCCAGAATAATCGAACTCGCAGGCCTGGCCGATAACTATCGGACCGGCGCCCAGAATCAGGATACTGGTTATATCTGTACGTTTTGGCATTGTTTTGCTCCTGATTATTTTACCTGAGAACGATATATCTTGATCAACTCAATAAAATGGTCGAACAGCGGTGCGGCGTCATGGGGGCCGGGACTGGCCTCCGGGTGTCCCTGGAAACAGAATGCCGGTTTGTCGGTACGGTGCAAACCTTGCAGCGAGCCATCAAACAGCGAGGTGTGCGTCACCCGCAGTGTCGCTGGCAGCGAAGCCCCATCGACGGCAAAACCATGATTTTGGGCGGTTATCATCACCCGGTTGGCATCGAGGTCTTTAACCGGATGGTTGCCACCGTGATGGCCGAACTTCATTTTGACGGTTTTAGCCCCGCTGGCCAACGCCAGCAACTGGTGACCGAGGCAAATGCCGAATATCGGCGTCTCGGTGGTCAGAAAAGTCTGGATGGCGGCGATGGCGTAATCGCAAGGCTCCGGGTCGCCCGGACCGTTCGCCAGGAATATGCCGTCGGGATCCATGGCCAGCACCTCGTCGGCCGGGGTCTGGGCCGGTACCACCGTCAAACGGCAGCCGCGATCTACCAGCATACGCATGATGTTGCGTTTGATACCAAAATCGTAGGCCACCACATGGTAGGGCAAGGTGTTCGCCGCGACCGGTGCCGGCAGACCGGTACCCATCTGCCAACTGCCTTGGGTCCAGCTATAGGGTTTTGTGGTGGTGACCTCTTTGGCCAGGTCCATACCTTTAAGACCCGGAAACTCACGCGCCTTGCGCAAGGCCAGATCGGCGTCCGGTTCGTCACCGGCAATAATGCAGCCGTTCTGCGCACCTTTCTCACGCAGCAATCGGGTCAGTTTACGGGTATCAATATCCGCAATGCCGATAACATTATTCTGCTTGAGGTAATCGGATAACGAGCCGGTACTGCGATAGTTGCTGGCGATCAGGGGTAAATCGCGAATCACCAGACCCTGAGCCTGAATATGGGATGATTCTGCGTCTTCTTCGTTGGTGCCAACATTGCCGATATGGGGATAAGTGAGAGTAACGATTTGGCGGGAATAGGAGGGATCGGTGAGGATTTCTTGATAGCCGGTCATCGATGTATTGAAGACCACTTCCCCCACTGCCGTTCCCTCCGCCCCGATGGCCCGACCGTGGAATTGGGTTCCGTCTTCCAGAACCAATAGCGCTGACTTTATCAAAACACCCTCCAA
>Ga0075038_10112870_pt1 | contig 16139 bp, 11 predicted proteins | sample OrgsoiRN2013_055_FD_67573 | JGI IMG/M metagenome (GOLD analysis project Ga0075038, IMG submission 67573) | Permafrost soil microbial communities from the Arctic, to analyse light accelerated degradation of dissolved organic matter (DOM) -... | ecosystem: Environmental > Terrestrial > Soil >... | reverse complement strand
TTTTTTACAAGGTCAATTACCACAAATTCGCGCCTCACTAGATGAAGCCGAAAATAAATTGAATACCTATCGCCAAAAAAATGATTCAGTAGATCTTACTTTAGAAACAAAGGCATTACTAGATTCATCAGTTTCATTGCAGACACAGGCCAATGAGTTGCAATTTAGGGAGGCCGAAGTATCCCAACTATACACAAAAGATCATCCTGTTTATAAAACCTTGCTTGGAAAACGGGTAACAATAGAGAAAGAACAAAAAGATCTCGATGCGCGTATAAGTGCAATGCCAAAAACCCAGCAAGAAATTTTGCGTCTAACGAGGGATGTTCAGTCTGGCCAAGAAGTGTACATGCAATTGCTAAATAAACAGCAAGAACTTAGTATCAATAAAGCGAGTACTATTGGTAACGTGCGTATTATTGACACTGCGGAGACAGCAAATAATCCAGTAAAACCTAAAAAAACGTTGGTCATTATTGTATTGGCAATGCTGGGTTTTGTCTTTACAGTAATATACATCTTGATAAGAGATATTTTGCATCGGGGAATACAGAGTGCAGAGCAATTAGAAGAGGCTGGCATAAATGTCTACGCGAATATACCATTGTCTGAATGGCAACGAAAAGTAGATCAACGCTATTCTGGTCGTAACAAGAATAAAATCTCAGAAAAAAAAGAAATTCTAGCTATTGGAAACAGTGCAGATATCGCTATAGAAGCAATAAGAAGTCTACGAACCAGTTTACATTTTGCCATGATGGAAGCTAAAAACAATATTTTAATGATATCAGGTGCAAGTCCGTCAATTGGAAAGACTTTTATAAGTGTTAATCTATCTGTAATAATAGCCCAGGCCGGTAAAAAAGTTCTACTAATAGATATGGACATGCGAAGAGGTCACATTCATGAATTATTATCAAATGTAAAAGGATCTGAACAAAAAGGGTTATCAGAGGTACTTTCTAACCAATGTACCGTTCATGAAGCACTGAATACAACTAATATTGATGGTCTTGATTTTATCAAAAGAGGGCCGGTTCCCCCTAACCCTTCAGAATTACTTATGAATGAAAGTATGTTAAGACTTTTGCAATGGGCACAAAAAAACTATGAGATAGTCATCTTGGACACACCACCCATTTTGGCTGTCACCGATGCTGCTATAGTGAGTCGTCATGTTGGAACCAGTTTCTTAGTTTCGCGTTTTGATACAACAACCTTAAAAGAGGTTCAGCTTAGTATTTATCGATTTGAACAAAATGGTGCTGAGATTAAAGGCGTTATTATTAATGGTGTCACCAAAAAATCATCGGGCTATCATGGGTATGGGGATTATGCGTATTATACTTATGAATATAAATCTGATAAAAAATAAAATCAGTTAAAGTCCAATTACATTTAGCGGTACAGTAATTCTCCAAATATTGACCATCTTACTGTTATTCGCAATAAGGAACATTTATGCCAAGAAAGATTGCAATTTATAATTTGAATTCTTTCCCAGAAATGTCAGGTGGCAGTGAGATATCTTGTATCGAATTAGCTACTCAGCTAAAAAAACAGGGTGAAGATGTTTCTATTATTGCGTTAAATGCGTTCAAAAAAGGATTTAGTAAATTTACATATAATGATTTTGAAATTTTTAAATTACCACTTTTGAATATATATTGGCCAACTTCAAATGTTAAAAGGTCTATTTTTAAAAAAATAATATGGAACGTTATTGATGTGGCAAATATACCAATGTCAATTATGTTATGTTTGTTTTTAAGGAAGGAAGGTTTTAATATTATACACACTAATAATATCAAGGGTGCTTCCCCTTGGTTTTTTCCTTTTTTGAAACTATTTGGCATTAATGTTGTTCACACAACTCGTGATTTTTATCTTTTAGATAGTGGGGCATGGTATCGTGACATAGAAGATCGGCATAATAGCTTAAAACTAAAAATCAGTCGTTTCAACAAAAGAATATGCAGCAGTTTTATTGATGTAGTTGTATTCAATAGTAAATACATGCAAGATTATCATGTAAAATGTGGCTATTTTAAGAAACAGAAAAAGCATGTAATTTACAATGGTTTTAATCCGGAAATATACTCAGAAGATAATAATAAAAAAGATAAAAGTAATGGGAAATATACATTTGGGTATATAGGGAGATTATCCAAAGAAAAAGGTGTTGATGATCTTTTTAATAGTTTTATTAGATTTAAAAACAATGAATATCAATTGGTAATAGCTGGCGCTACGGAAGTAGATTTCGACAATATTTATCCAGATCTAATGAAAAAATTAGAAGTGAGAACTGATATAGTATTTCTTGGTATTGTTAATAGTTTGGATTTTTATAACAATGTCAATTGTGTCGTGGTTCCTTCAAAATACAATGAACCTTTTGGGCGGGTTGCCATGGAGTCAATCTTTATGGGAAAGGACGTTATTGTTTCTAATAAAGGCGGTTTGCCTGAACAAATTGTAGAGGGTGTGAATGGTTTAATATGTAAAAATCATGATTATTATGATCAAATGAATTATTTAGCTAATAACATAAAACAAAAAAAAGATGTGCCCATAAGCACTACAGTTTTTACGATTTGCTATTCAGCAAATAAGTACCTTGAGGCTTATGCTGAGGCATGCAAATGAAAATAAAAACAGTAATTAAAGATAAATTCAAAAAAAATAATTTATCAATGCGAGATTACATTGAATATTTATTTTCTAAAGGTTTTTTTCCTTTATTAAGAGCTTTACCCATTTGGTCGTTTAATTTAAAAACAATAGGGTTCCCGTTTTTTAGAGGAAAGGGTACTCGAATTCTCCATTCAAATCATTTGAAGACCGGTCGTTATTGTTATATTGGTGATTTTTCTTATATAAATTGTTTAAGTATTCATGGGGTGAAATTGGGCAATCGTGTTACGATTCGTGAATTTGCGTGGTTACAAATAACAAGTAATACAAAATTGCTAGGTGAGGGCATTGAAATAGGCGATGAAACTTATATCGGGCCACGCTGTAATCTAGGGGCTGCCGCTTTTTTGAGGATTGGGATTCGTTGCCAAATTGGCGCCGGGGTAAGTTTTATTGCAGAAAATCATCAGTTTTCAGGAACTGAAGAAATTTTTGAACAAGGTGTCGTACGAAAAGGAATTACAATCGGAAATGATTGTTGGATTGGGAATAATGTTATCATCCTTGATGGAGTAACTATTGGTAATGGCGTAGTAATTGGCGCTGGGGCGGTGGTAACGAAAAGCTTACCAGACAATGTTGTATCTGTAGGTAACCCTGCAAGAATCATAAAAAATAGAACGGATAACAATAAAATATGTACAGAAAATTAATATACTGCATATTCGTTTTAACCTTATTTGGTTTCAAATTATCACTTGTAGGACGTTCTAGTGATGATGGCGGCGGTGGTGGTGGTTTACTTTCAGCTATTCGGATTGATGATTTAACGTTGGTTATCTTTATTTTATTCTATATTTTTACTGGTGGAAAATTAAAAATCTTTTTTTCAAAAAAACCAGTATTGATATTTGGTTTTTATTTGCTTATATCTATTATTTCAACTATTTATAGTTCAATTATCGGTAATATAGGCCTAATTAACGGTCTGTTATTTTCTATTCGGCCTCTTGAATATTTTATGTATTGTTATTTAGGCTATGAACTGGCAAGAAAAAGAATAAATTTAGGCACAACGTTCAAAATATATATATTATACTGTTTGATTTTAATTTTTGTACAACGCTTAGGAATTATAAGTGGATTGAGTAATTTCTCTTTTAATCGAGCAATCGCTAATACTGGTGGCCCATGGGAGTTAGCGGCAGTTTCAGCGTTACTTTTATGCTTTTTTTTCCAGAAGCGAGATATTGTATTTAGCATGCTTGCATTTATTATCCTTATTCTAACTCAATCAAGAATAACTCTTGTCGCTACAATAATCGTCATTATATTTGCTAATACGAAAAACGTAATTGGCTTTTTTAAGAAAGATAAGGTAATAATTTCCTCGTTAGTACTTGTGTTTGTTGGCTTGAGTTATATAGCGTATGCACAAATGCTTAACGAAAGTAACAAAAAAGAAATTGTTATACCGGATGTCGTGGCAAGAATGGGCGAATTTATAAGTACAGACACATTAACAAACGTTGAATCGATTTTCATATATACCAAACCTGCCACAAGTCAGCAAAATTATGTCGACAAGACTTACGGTGCTAGTCTTAATAAGATGTTGTCAAGAAGTAATACTGGTGATGTTAGCTCAACGATAAGATTTACTAGATGGTCAATTTTAATTAAAACTGCTTGTGATAATAGCGTTTCATTTCTAATCGGTTTAGGCCCATCTTATGCAGGAAAGGCTATCGACGGTAACTATGTCAGACTATTTGTTGAAACCGGCATTATTGGATTATCGCTCTATTTAATGTTTTCATTTTCAATTTTGATTTACGTTAAAGATGCGATTATACGTAACTATATGACAATATTGATAATTACCGCATTATTTATTGATATATTTGTTACGCAGAAAGCAATGTTCCTATTTTGGCTACTGTATGGTTATTATTACTTTATTAGTGAAAATTATAACAATTCTTTAAAACAATAATGGTGAGATATATGAAAATCTGTTTCCTTACTCGTGTAGATGCTTTCGACAAGAATGGTGGAGACACTTACCAGATTGAAATGTATAAAAAATATTTAGAACAAGACTTACATACAATTACGATAATATCTGATCTTCATATACCACTTAATCAAGATTGCTATATCATTGTAAATCTAGATAGACAAATCGAACTTATATATTACTACGATCAACTTTATCTCAATGGATTGCTTTCAAAAACCTTATTACTTACAATTCATCATGATTTCGAACAAATTGATTTTTATGAAAAAAAAATCAGAGCAGGTAGAATTGGCATGGTATTAAGAATGTTTGATAATCACTATAAAAGAGAAAAACTAAAGAACATTTATCGAGGATTAAAGTATAAATCATTGAGATATCAAGCAGTTAGACAATTGTTTATTAATTATGAAAAAAAACTAAAAATCATTATAGAAAATGTTGCCGGAGTTATTCTAATAGCTCCAGATGAACAGATTACTATAGAAAAAGATTTGAATATTAAGTTGAAAAAAAATTATACTGTTTATAATGGAGTTAATATTGTAAATAAAGTGGATTTTGATGATGAAGATTGGCAGTCACGTGATATTGATGTGCTAATAACAGGTAGGATTGAACCAAGAAAAAATTCTCTTGCAATAGCCCATTTTTTTTCCAATAAAAATAATAATTATAAAGTTACATTTGTTGGTAATGAAAACCCAAACGCTCACAAATACTGTGATGATTTTAAGAAACTGGTTGATAAGAATAATAATATTGAATATATTGGCGGTGTTCCATCTGAGCAGATGCCCGCTATTTATGCAAGAGCGAAAATCAATCTTTCTGCCAGTTGGTTTGAAGTCGCTTCATTAGTTGATTTAGAATCCTATGCTTATGGATGTCATGTTATATCCTCACGAAACGGAAATACTCATAATTATTTAGGTGACCGAGCCTGTTATTTACATCCCAAAAAGTTAGCTGATCTAAGTGAAATAATACCAATATTACTTAAAACACCAACAGAATCACAAGAACAATATGAATTTATTTCTGTAAACTTTAATTGGAAAAAATCTGCTGAAAATGTTTTTAAAGCTATAACAGTGATGTTATAAAGTAGGCTTGATGTTATTTTTTTACAAAAAGTATATAAGGTATAATCTTTGATAATATGAAAAATAAATACTCAGTTAAAATCGTTATTCCCACGTATAATGGTGGGGAATTATGGGAAGAAGTTGCAGCAAATCTTGTTAAACAAAAGGAGTATGTAGATGAAATTCTTGTAATTGATTCTTCAAGTACTGACAATACAGTAACCATTGCTAAACATAATGGTTTTAACGTATCAATCATATCATCTTCTGAATTTAACCATGGGGGAACAAGAAATCTTGGAGTCAAAAGCTCTTCAAGCGATATTATAATATTTCTTACTCAAGATGCAATACCTGAAGAAGGTAGTATAAAAAGCATTATCGACGCTTTTGACAATGATGAAATTGCTTTAGCGTATGGGCGTCAGATTCCTCATGACAATGCGAATCCATTGGCTATTCATGCTAGAAAATTTAATTATAAGGAAACCAGTTATCTAGCCTCGCTAGATACCGTAAAAAAATTAGGATTGAAAACGGTATTTATCTCAAATTCATTTGCTGCTTACCGAACCACATTATTCAGTGAATTAGGTGGATTTCCTGATAATACAATCTTATGTGAAGATATGTTTTTAGCGGCAAAAGCCATTCTTGCTAAACACAAAATATTTTATAAAGCTGACGCTGTAGTTCGTCATTCTCATAATTATTCCGCAGTTGAGGAATTTAAACGTTATTTTGATATCGGGGTCTTTCATACAGACCAATCTTGGATTAGAAGTTCATTTGGAGGGGCTGGGGGAGAAGGTAAATATTTTATTTTATCAGAAATAAAATTCTTGGCGCGAAATGCACCACTTTGGATACCCGTTGCCTGTTTAAATAATCTAGCCAAGATTATAGGTTATAAATTGGGGCAAAGTTATCAAAGAATACCGTTGAATTTTAGAAAAAAAATCAGTATGCACAAACGATATTGGAATAATTACTCCGATTTATAAGAGTTAATACAGTTTTGATAAGAATAACTGTAATCCTTATGGCTATTATGCAATGCAAATTTATTAATGCTAGATTTATTGTTCTAATTCTATAACTACTTCGTATATTAGTGACAATGCTTGATCTTTATTTTTATTAAAGTTTTTAATAATTTATAATTTTATTATCTTGAAAATTTGATAAGTTATTTATTATCTGATAATTCAACCATGATATTAATCCAAAAATTTATTTCATTGGTTATAATCGCATCTATTTATTCTAATTATACATGGAATATAGTTATTTTAGCGTTTTTGATAAGTATTTGTTTCTTAATTAAAAAGTTTTAGGTAAAAATTGATTAAAGAAACATAATTTTACTGAGTAAAAAAATGAAAAAAATCGCGCTTCTAGTTGTACTATATAACAAGGGCATTGAAGAGTCAGAAACAATAAAATCGTTAATTAATTATGATATTAAAAACATAAACATTGTCTTGGTTAACAACGGGCCATCTAATATTATATTTGAATGCGAGTTATATTCTATTCTAAAAAATAAAGCACATTCCGTCTCCACATATAATTTCTTGGAAAATAAACCATTGAGTGAAATATATAACAATTTCATTCAAGAGCATAATAATGTAGATGAATATGTAATTTTCGACGATGATTCTCGACCACAACAGAGTTATATGAAAATTCTGTTGGGTAACGAAGTTAAATATGACATTTTAGCACCAAAGATTTTGTCTACTAGTGATAATAAAATATACTATCCAAAAGTAAATGGAATTATTGTTGAAGATACTTGTTATGTTGACGAAAAAAATATAATTTCTATCAGTTCTGGTATATCAATAAGCAAAAATTTGATTCAAGAACTTCAAAATAAGTATGGCACTATATTTGATCAACGATTTGCGCTGTATGGTGTTGATACCTCTTTTTTTATACGAATTAATAGAATGTGCAAGGTTGGTTTAAATATGCAAGCCTATAGTGGAGGCATAATTGAGCATTCTCTTTCAAGGGTTGATAATGAAGTACAACAATCAAAATTTCGACTTAAAGAACGAATGTATGACATTGCTATATCCGCAAGATTTTATCCAGAATATATTAGTACTTTTACTTACTTAAAACAAATAGTAAAATTTTTGTTACTTGTAAAGTTTGATATGATTTATATTTTGCTAGTCTACTATTTTATTGGCAGACACCCTCGCTGCAATACACACAAAGATAATAGTTAAATATTGTCATTGGTTAACAGTTTGCTAACCAATAAACGTTAAGTATATCACTATACTATGGAAACGCATTCGTAACCCACTGACATATCATCTAATCATTTGTTAAATTAATATTTTGATAAGGGTGTTTTATATATGAACAGACGAGTTTTCATTAAAAATATTACGTTGGGTATGATTGCCACGGGGTTGTTTTCTGCGACTAGTTATTCTGCACTGACATCGAAACCTGCTGATAATAAAATTAACAGCACAGAAAAACAATCTGGCATTCTTAATATTATTGATATGGGGGCTCATTCGAACCTGGAAAAAGGTTATGAAAAATTTGATAATAGAGGCATAATTCAAAAAGCAATAGATCTGTGTTCTCAACATTATCTATCTACAGGAAATAAATGGACTGTATATATTCCGAATGGCGTTTTTTTGGCAACTATAACACTTTTTTATCATGAAGACACTAAAAAACTGTATGGTATTTGCTGCTTGGAGATGAAAAGCGGTGTAATACTTAAAGGTGAAGGTACAATAAAAGTGGCTGATCGCCAATATGGCCCTGGAGCTTTTTTCCGGATTTTAGCAAGTCAAAGAAATATCAATAGACTTCACGATTGCCAAATCAGTGACTTGGTTCTTGATGGCAATAAAGATAATCAGATTAAAAATATTCAGGCAAGCAATATTATACTTGAATGCAGTTCTAACGTGATAATATCGAACATTAAATCATTGAATGCAAATGGTAATGGTATTCAGATTCGGGGAGGTAACAGCCCAGCAGTACAGCTTTCTGTAATTAATAATTACATTGACAACTGTAGTTATATTGGGATTCAAGTATCACAGTTTAGTGATCTAAAAATTACTGGAAACCATGTGAAGGGTTGTGATAACAATGGGATTGATATTTACGGGGATCTTGGAAATGGAAGTTATCCGAAAACAAACGGTAACAATTTTGAGATAAAAAATAATATTGTTGAAAATTGTTTGAATGGTATTTTTCTTGAAACAGTAAGCGATGGTACAGTAATAAATAACAAGTTAACAAATATTAAAGATGGTTGTGTCCATATTAATCGTATACATGGATTACCGAGTAATGTTAATATTATTTCTAATGAAATGAATGATGCCCAGTATGGGTTTAGGGCAACTGGGGATATGCATAACATTGGCGTGTCAGATAATAAAATGTATAATATTCATAGTTCATTTGTATCGCTAGGTGGAGGTCAAGGTAATTGTTCAAATATAGATTTTGAAAATAATTATTTTAATAGAGATGATCAAAAAATACCTATCGCAAGATTTGCAGGAAAGATTATATCTGCAATAAAATTCAATAATAATAGTATAATCATTAGTAAAGGTTCTTTGCTAAATAACAACTTGGTGATTTCTACAGCTGAACGTGTGACTAACTCAGTTACTTACCAAAATTGGGTAGTAGTGAACACTGCTCAATAAAAAAATAAATGGCTAATTAAATATACTTTATAAAAAATTATGTCTGTTGGGAAATTTTAATATCCATGCATAGGATCTATTGGTTGTTAACTAAATAAATTGTATATTACAATGCGCTTGCTTTCCTTGATTGCAATTTATTTTTTATATAGCATGAAATATAATTTCTAAATAGCTTTGCATATTACGCTCCACTTTTGTCAGTCCGTGCCGGTTGCCTGGAAATGGTGATGCGGCCTTCATAAACTGAGCAACGCAGTTCAGTACTGCCATATATATTGGCATTAATGACTACGCATTATCATTTCATGTAACTCTAACCATAGCCGCTCTATTAGGTTCAGCCATAGAGAGTAGGTGGGCAAAAAACAGTAGTACCCAGAACGTCTTGTTGTTGGCTAGCCAACGTTCTATTTTCCGGCGTTTATGGATAACATAGTTATCAAAGATTAACGTTATCGTTCTTGCCCGCCGATAAGTCCGTTTCAATAATACTAACAGATTGATAAATAACTCAGAGCACTTACTGCTGCCGATGACATAATTGACTTGTCTGTTCCGGCATGCAGCCCGCCCGCCAGGTTTGAACTAAGATAAACGAAATTGTCCGCCCATCTTTAACTGAAAAAATATAGACATGAACAAACACTTTATATCCAAGTATAGATCAATTTTTAGTACTTGGTTATAACTTGTCAACGGCAGATTGAGGGTCTAATGCCTGAATATTCATTGTGTTTTTTCAATTGACTATGCACATGCAAACCCCACTGGCTGGCTTTAAGAATTTAACCATGATATAGACATTAACACTAAATAAGTTGTTTCCTATTTACCCTTGACCAGGATAGGATTGTAGATCATATTTATTGACTACTTTCAGAATGGCAGTAACGCTATTTTTATCTTCAATAATAATATTAATTCATTACAATTTTTGGTAAAAACTTAGCGAAAGATATGGCTATTTTATTTTTTAAAATATCAAGATATTTGTATAAAAATATCAAGTTGGATAAATAACTAAACGAAGTTATTAGAATGTTGGCTATTTGATGATTTGTCCATATTTCTAAAACAGACATCAAATAATATTTTTTTGAGGGTTTATACATGATTTTTAAAAAATGAGTATATTAAGAAAAAATATAATATTGCTTGGGTTGGTACAATTATCAAATTACCTTTTTCCATTAATTACTTTTCCTTACTTATCGAGGATTCTTGGCCCAACAGGATTTGGACATATTGCTTTAGCTCAGTCTTTAATATTGTATTTATCTCTAATCATAGATTTTGGATTTAATTTAAGTGCAACAAGAAAAATTGGTATTGCGCATGGGAAAAGTGATCAGGATGAGATAAATTCTATATTCACGTCAGTAATGGTAGCAAAAACAATTTTATTACTCATGTCTTGTGCCTTAGCCGTTATAGTTACAAACGTCATAAACCAATTTGTAGAATTGCGCCCCTTGGTATTCATTGGATTTATATCACTACTCGGCTCTGTTTGTTTTCCTATTTGGTTATTTCAGGGAACACAGAAAATGGGAGGAATTGTCGTTTCTACTACTGTCGCTAAGTTCATTTCATTATTAGTAACATTTATTTTAGTAAAAAAAGACACAGATCTTTTCGAAGCAATGTTTGCTTCATCTTTAGGAATGTTTATATCTGGCATGGTGGCTATCTATTATGTTTTCAAAATGAAATTAGCGAAATTTACAAAAATAAAGTTGTCGTATATATATGCTATTATTAAAGAAAGCTATCCTTTATTTGTCAGCTTTATAGCATCTAGCATATACACAACGTTGAATACTATTATTCTGAGTTTTTTTGTACCAGTGAGAGAAATAGGAATATATAGCGCAGCGGATAAATTAAAAAGCGTTTCGCAAAGTGTTATAAGCCCATTTCAGCAGGCTATTTTTCCAAATCTATCTTCACATATTAACGAATTCGATAATTATCTTAAGTATCTTAAAAAATATGGAACTATTTTATTTGGTATAGGGTTGTGTATTTCTATTGGACTTGCAGTGCTAAGTCGACCAATTATACATTTATTGCTTGGTTCAAAATTCGACGAATCATTTAACGCATTGTTACTGATGTCGCCTCTACCTGCAATAATAACATTGGCTGTTATATTCGGGCAGTGGGGTTTGGTTAATATAGGGGAAAGTAAAAAGCTTAGTAAAATATATGTTATTGGTAGTTTTACTCATGTGCTTCATGTTTTCTTTACAATAAAATATTTTGGTATTTATGGCGCAATTTTTTCTTCATTGTTTACTGAGGCATTATTAACTACTGCTATGGCCACGACTTTTCTCTATGAAATTAAAAAAAGGAAGTTGAATGTCTAATAAATTTGCTGCTGTAGTTATCTTATATAATCCTGATGTGGAAATTATAAATAATATCTTCAGTTATAAAGATTATTTTGATGTCATTTACTTGATGGATAATTCTACGGAAAGACTGACACCAGATATATTGGAGTGTTTATCTGATGAGAAATTTATTTATTTTCATGATGGTAATAATAATGGAATAAGTAAAGCTATAAACTTAGCTGCAACATATGCAACAAAAGACAATTTTAAATGGTTGTTAACGATGGATCAAGACAGTAAATTTGAAAATGTTAATGTTCTTATTGCCTATTTAAATAATGATCCAGAAAAAAATAGAGTTGGTATATATTCTCCATTTCATGACACAAAATTCAGAATATGTCCTTTGGAAGATGTATCAGAAGTCAAAAGTGTCATGACTTCTGGAAATATTGTCAACCTCTCTATTTTCAATAAAGTGGGTGGGTTAGATGAAAATTTATTTATTGATAGAGTTGATCACGATTACTGTTCAACTTTAATCGAAAATAATTTCATTATTAAACAAATTAACACCTGCAAGTTGCAACATAATCTTGGGGCAATTTCAAAAACTATTGGAAATAAAGAGATCACTAATCATTCTCCTCTTAGACGCTACTATATAACTAGGAATAGTTTGTATTATATTGAAAAGCATATTAAAAAAAGAACAAGACATTGTATTGGATATGCTAAGGATTTCATGAAAGATACTTTGTTTTCGGTTTTATTTGAGAAAAATAAAATTAAAAAAACTGAAGCAATAATAACAGGGATTAAAGACTATTTTTTACGAGTTAAGGGCGCCAAAAAATAAGATCATATTTTATTTATATTTAAAGGTTATTCTTAGTTATGATCTTTAGGGTAATTATAATAAAATTAATTTTTCAATTATAAACAAAAAATTAATAAACTCCTGTACTTAATATTTTTCTATGTTCATGAGTTATGCTGTTACGACAAAAAATAAATCAGTTATTGTTCTAGTCTACCTTTTCACTGATTTATTATTAATATTTACAGTATGATTTTTTAAATTGAAAGATCATAATGTTTGGTGTTTTTACATCTTATCAATGTGAGCTATTTTTGATATCTTCATTTAATATTTTATGTACAATGTTGGTAAAATCCGTATATATAATTTATTTTATGCAAAAGTATTTTTTATTGAGCAGTGAATTAGATAAAAACATAATTTTTAGCGCCACTGACTATTGAATAAAAATTAAATTTATCTCAAAAATATATTTAATTTTAAATAATGTAATGTAAGCGCATATTAGCACATGAAACCGAGTCAGGTCATGAATGAACATCAAGGTTATTGCAGCAAAAAAGTGGTTTGAGCTGGGTCCATATCATTATGAATAGATCTGGTAATTATTCACTAACATCTGGTCTATGGTGTTCCCGCTATGTCGTGAGGAATCCACAGATAAAAAACCAGGCAAAGAGTTTTGTGACCTACTGATTGTGCAACTATTCAATAAGAACAACCCTATGCCTGCCCGCCCATGATGCCAGAGTTATTCAGTAATGCCTTTGCTTCAATTTCACTAATACCGCCAGAATGCTCTGCTGGATGACACCGTTGCGTTAATGAACGGTTCCTCACTTGACGCTCAGTACTCTTGTACGATTTATGCTGGGACAGCCTCAGGTTAGCAACAAGATTAGACGTGTTGATCGTCTCCTGGAAAATGAGTCATTTCAGCTGGGGATCCATCAGATTTACATCCGAATTATCGGCATGCTTACCCGCCACCTTATGCTTTGCATTGCTGCCGTTGACTGAAGTGGTTATCCGACGAAAGACGGGCACGTTATTTGTATTGGTCTGATTTGTGACGTACGTTCCATTCCTTTATTGAGCAAGGCAGTACCTTGCGAAATGCACAGATGCATGATGCATGATGCATTCTGGATGTGCTCGCTAATACAGTCAATCCGTAACCCCAGGTATTATTATTACAGATGCCGGATCCCACTGCGAAAGGTTCAGGCATATAAGCTCTTTTGGTCAGAGAGAGGTGGTGAGTTTACAATACAGGTATCATTGTTTATATATTATACTCTAATTCTTAAATGAAATTAATTCAGCTATTTCTCAGCGTACTATTATTTATTATATGATGTATTTTTAATTATTAAGTTTGATGTGTTTGTTGTGTGATGTATTTTTAATTATTAAGTTTGGTGTGTTTATTTTATAAAATCTTTGATGAAAGGTACATTTTAAATGAAAATATTAGTTACAGGTGGTGCCGGATTTATCGGTTCGGCTGTAGTTCGTCATATTATCAAAGATACAAAGGACGAAGTTCTTGTTGTCGACTGCCTAACTTATGCTGGCAATTTAGAGTCACTCACTGATGTCAGTGATGATCCCCGTTATAATTTTGAGCAGGTCAATATATGTGATCGACCTGGCTTGGATCGGGTTTTTGCTCAGCATAAACCGGATGCGGTGATGCACCTTGCGGCAGAAAGCCATGTTGACAGATCCATTGATGGACCATCGGCCTTTATGGAAACAAACATCATCGGCACCTATACATTGCTAGAATCATCCCGTCAGTACTGGTTGGGACTGGCAGCAGAGAAGAAATCAGCTTTCCGTTTCCACCATATCTCAACTGATGAGGTCTACGGCGACCTGCATGGTACGGATGATCTTTTCACAGAAACAACGCCTTATGCACCCAGCAGTCCTTACTCGGCGTCTAAAGCTTCCAGCGATCACTTGGTTCGTGCATGGCACCGAACTTATGGTTTACCCACTATGGTGACCAACTGCTCCAATAACTATGGTCCTTATCATTTCCCGGAGAAATTAATTCCATTGACCATTCTTAATGCTATCGCCGGCAAACCTTTGCCAGTGTACGGCAATGGTGCGCAAATTCGCGATTGGTTGTATGTGGAAGATCATGCACGCGCGCTCTACAAAGTGGTTACAACTGGCGTTGTCGGCGAAACCTATAACATTGGCGGTCATAACGAGCGTAAAAATATCGATGTCGTCAAAACCATCTGTCGTTTACTGGATGAGCTGGTTCCGTCCAAACTGGCCGGGGTAGATCACTACGAAAACCTTATAACTTACGTTACAGATCGACCAGGTCACGACCTGCGTTATGCTATTGATGGTGCTAAAATTAAAAGAGAGCTGGGTTGGCAGCCGCAGGAAACTTTCGACAGTGGTATTCGAAAAACAGTTGAATGGTATCTGAATAATAAAACTTGGTGGCAGCGCGTTCAGGACGGATCCTATTCTGGTGAGCGGCTTGGCTTAAATTAAAAATTTATAAAAAAAAGGTAAATTATATGAAAGGTATCGTATTAGCAGGGGGTACGGGTACGCGTTTATATCCAATTACGCGCGGCGTATCAAAACAGCTGTTGCCACTCTATGATAAACCAATGATTTATTACCCAATCTCAGTATTAATGCTTTCTGGTATTCGTGATATATTAATTATTTCTACTCCTGAGGATATGCCTTCTTTTCAGCGTTTGCTTGGCGACGGTAGTCGTTTTGGCGTTAATTTTACCTATGCTATTCAGCCTAGCCCTGATGGACTGGCACAGGCGTTCCTTATTGGTGAGAAATTTATCAATGGTGACCGCTGCGCTCTGGTATTGGGGGATAATGTTTATTTTGGCCAGAGTTTTGGTGCCAAACTGGAAAATGTCGCTGCGCGTACAACTGGTGCAACAGTATTTGGTTATCATGTGGTAGATCCTGAGCGTTTTGGTGTTGTGGAATTTGACGATAAGTTTCATGTTTTATCTCTCGAGGAAAAACCGCTAAAACCTAAATCTGAATGGGCGGTTACCGGCCTTTATTTTTACGATGAGCAGGTAGTAGAACTTGCTAAGCAAGTCAAACCGTCCTCACGCGGCGAACTTGAGATCACTACTCTCAATGAGCTTTATCTTAAGCAAAACCAATTGAATGTTGAACTGCTTGGCCGTGGTTTTGCCTGGTTGGATACGGGTACCCACGAAAGCCTAATCGAAGCGTCCGTATTTATTCATACCATTGAAAAACGTCAAGGATTTAAAGTGGCTTGTCTGGAAGAAATTGCTTTTAATCGTAATTGGTTGAGTAAACAACAAGTTTTGGCAGAAGCTCAGTTAATGAGTAAGACCGAATACGGCCAATATTTAATCCAAATTGCCGGGGAACGAATTGAATGAAAGTACTTAATACGAAAATTGATGGTGTGAAAATCATTGAACCAAAAGTATTCGGTGATGCCCGTGGCTTTTTTTT
>Ga0075038_10219504_pt1 | contig 22206 bp, 19 predicted proteins | sample OrgsoiRN2013_055_FD_67573 | JGI IMG/M metagenome (GOLD analysis project Ga0075038, IMG submission 67573) | Permafrost soil microbial communities from the Arctic, to analyse light accelerated degradation of dissolved organic matter (DOM) -... | ecosystem: Environmental > Terrestrial > Soil >... | reverse complement strand
GGCAAAAAAGACAAAATGCTTGGCTTGAAAGAGAACGTTATTGTAGGTCACTTAATTCCATCGGGCACAGGTTTACGCATTTACGACAACGTACGCGTAGGCTCGCAAGAGGAGTTTGACCGCCTGATGGCTTCAAAAACCGAAGAAGTTGAAGCATAAATTTGAATTAACAATTTAGTTGCTATTCAATTATAATTTCACTATATTTGCAAGGCCTTCTATTTATAAATAGAGGGTCTTGTTGTTAGACGATAATATACAAAATGCGTCTCCGTAAACTGGTGTATTAAAATACAAGCAAAGGGAGTCGCATTACTTATGAATTTTTGTTGTACTGTGGAGCCTGCGTAACCCTAATTATCGTAATCTCCATAGTTGTAGATGATTTTGTGAGTCAAAGCTTGAAAATGGCAAGTAAACGGGTGTCCATAAAATCGTGCGTATAGCAGGCAAGTTTCAAAAAATTTAAACATTGATTTTATTTCCAAAATTTGGATAAATATTAGGTGTAATCCATATTTTAGAAGTGTAACAGATTTGACACGTTACTGTCGGCGTTCAAAATGTGTTTTTATTATTATTATATTTGTTAATTAATAAGTAATGCTACCTTATGGCCTTATCAAAATTGCTGTTCGTTTTTATATATATTGACCCAGGAAGCGGTTCGTTATTATTGCAAGTAATACTGGCCTCTTTTCTATCTATTCTTACATTTTCGCAGAAAGTTAAATTGTTTATCGGTTTTTATTTCAGGAAGATATTTAAAAGGGGTGAGCAGGTGGATGAAAAGTGATATGCTCCGTATTTCTTTTCAGGATCCAGATGGGTTTGTCTTTGGCTTTAACAATAAAATATACAGGCTCGTATTATCCAGTTATGCTGAAGATTTACTTGTCGTCAAAAATCTGGGAGTTTTAGATTCGCCTTTCTTAGTAAAGCACAAGGAAGTCTCTTTTGAATTTTTCCCGGAAGATGTAGTTACTTGGCTGCATGGCCAAATTGACAGCGGGACATTCCTAACCGTTTTTGAGTTAGATAAAATAGAATTTATTAGTTATCCATGGGAATGGACACCGCCCATGCTGCAAGCTGCCGCGCAATTTACCCTGGTGTTTCAAAAAAGTCTGTTGCAAAAAGGACTTTCCCTTAAAGATGCCAGCTTTTATAATATTCAATTTATTAATGGCGCGCCCATCTTTATCGATCTTCTATCCATCAAAATAGCCGGGACAAAAGTATACCCCTGGTTTGCTTACGGGCAATTTTTGCAGCATTTTGTATTTCCGCTGGTAATGGTTAAATATAAACGCTTTGATAGTCTGCAGTTTTTACAAGCCTATCCAGACGGTATTTCAAAAGCCGAGGTATCCAGGCACGTTTCTTTCCGCTCATATTTTTCGGCTTTTGAACTATTTCACATTCATCTATTCAAACATTTGGACAAGGAGGTAAGCCCTACAGCTCAACAGCCTGAACCCTCTGTGGACATACAAAAACTACAACTTGCAAATTTGATTTCGTTTGCGGCAGGTTACACCAAGACGGTGGTTAAACAATACTCGTTGTCTAAAGCGCACTGGGTAAATTATTACAAGGAAAATACAACCGCCGCCTACACAGACGAAAAGGAAAAAGCTTTTAACGAATTTTTAACAGTATTACCGGCAATCGAACGGGCGGTAGATTTGGGTGCTAATACAGGTTACTATTCAGAATTACTGCTTCAGCATACAAATAATGTGCTTTCGGTTGAAATGGATAATATTTGCTGCGAAATTCTTGCTGAGCGGGCAAAAAAAATAAATTTACCAAATGCTAAATGGCAAATAATATGTTGTAACTTGTTGCATCCTTCGCCCGGTATAGGATGGCTAAATTCTCAAAGAAAAAGCCTGGTAGACAGGGCGCGGGCTCCCCTAATTACAGCACTTGCCCTGATACACCACATCTATTTTTCGGGTAGCATAGAATTTACCCAGATTGCAGAATTGTTTAACATGGTTAGTACCAATTTTGTAATAGTGGAGTTTATTGCTAAAGAGGATGACAAGGTAATGTTGTTATCGCAAAAAAATGATACACGATTATCCTTTTACACGGAAGATAACTTCAAAATGGCCATGTCACGTTTTTTTTCAGTTCAAACAATTAAACAGGTTTCGGCCACGCGGAGTCTGTTTTTATATTATAAAAAAGATAATGAATCTTAGTATTTTAAATAGGTTAAAAGATTATTTTGACAATAGTCCTTCGCTTTTTTTGCTTTTATGCCCTTATATATTGATTACCTATCCGAGCATCAAGGATTCCGAAATGTTTTCTGTTTTCTATTTTCTTTTAGCAATTGCATTAATACTTATAGCCGATGCCCTCTTAGGGATGGTATATAAAAGAAGTGCGAAAAACAAAAAACCGCTATATTCGGTTCATTTAGTTTATAGTATTATATTTATTTTTTTTTACGGTGACTTTTTCCTCTCTGGTTTAACCAGTATTTTTTTTCAGCATGGTTTCTTCTTGAGGGCTAAGGCAACAGTAGGGGTCATGTTTTTGTTGTTTTTTTTAATTGTCGCCTTTATTAAAAATGTATACAGTTTTTTTAATAGAAGCATCATTTTTTTAGTTTTTATCCTTTTAGGATACCGCGGTTTTGCCCTTTTTAATAAAATGAAAGGGGGTAGTAGTGGAATTAGTGCCAAACGTACTTTAACAATTCGTCATAATTCCGACAAGCCGATCATGCTCATCATTCTTGATGAATATGCAAGCCAATCAATATTCGGAAAATCAGTCGTTGCCGACAATAAGCCAAATCTGGGGCGTTATTTGGATTCGACAGGGTGGAACACTATTAAAAACTCCTATTCAGCCAATTTAAGTACTATTATCAGCATTAGTTCTATTTTTAATGGCAATCTTTCAAACGGTTATAACTACGATAACAGTAGTATGGTGAAAGTTGTGGATGATCTTAAAAATGCAAGTGTTATAAAGAATTTGGCTAAGAGAAATGTTATTCTGAAAAACTATTCCCCTTTTACTATAACTGATCATCCTTATTACATATTTTTATATCGTTTCCCTGATAGTTTCTCCGATCTTTTAATGATGAATAGCCTCTATTTAAATATCAAAGTAAGGGTCGCGAATTTTAACACCGAAACTGTAAAGTTAGATCATTATAGTGAGTCGGATTATAATCAAAAAATATATGATATAATGGTTAATACGCTTAATACCCCAGGCGTATCGCGGCAACTTATCTATGTTCACTTGTTAATGCCACATTATCCATATCATTTTGGTAATGAAATTGCCTTAGATGGATATACTATTGATAATTATTATCAATATTGGTTGTTTACAAATAAAAAAATAATTGATGCCCTAAAGAAGGCTAAATACTTAAATAATTATCGAATCATCATTTCAGGCGATCATGGGCTAAGGGGCACTGCCAACATTAATCCCCATCAAACATTCACCGCTTTTTATGGATTTGATAAAGCCGATGTTGACCAACTTCGGTCAGTGCAAGATATAGGCAATTTAATCGACGGCAGTTTTAAGTAAATTTATCCAACTTTTGTGCTATTATCGTCACTTCGAAAACCGGAACGGCGGAAACAGATTAGGCAGCGTAGTTTATTAAGCGGTCGGTAATTTAAAAGTGTGAAACCTTTAAACACCGAAGGGGTTAAAGCGAAATTTGAATTAACAACTTAGTTGTTATTCCATATTATTTAATTAATTTTACCAGACGTTTTATTTAAAAATAGGAGGTCTTTTTTGTTTGTATAATTTTTTATAAACCTAATGCGCTGCCAGGCATCCACTAAACTAAATTGTTGCTTTTGTATTTAAAGCATTGCGTGCTATAATTAAACGCGGTCGGAAATATACGAGATAAACAAATAATTTGCTTTACGCCAATTTGTAAAATATTAGAAGTTGTATAATTGATACTAATGGAAGAACAGAACGAGCACCAGTTAAATATCGAATTGTCTGAAGAAATAGCAGAAGGTATTTATTCTAACCTGGCTATCATAACCCACTCAAATTCTGAATTTGTGTTAGATTTTATTAGGGTAATGCCAGGCATACCCAAGGCAAAAGTAAAATCGCGTATAATATTAACACCGGAACACGCTAAACGGTTATTGACAGCTTTAGATGAGAATATAGAAAAATTTGAGACAACTAATGGACGCATAAAAATACAAGCAGAGGGCGCCACATTCCCTATGAATTTTGGTGGCACAATGGGGCAGGCGTAAAACCATCTGTTTATATTAATTTAATATTTTTAATGATTTTGATGAATAATTATTAAGTTAAAATGTATTTTTTTATGAAATGTTAAATTTTTAACTATTTTTGCATCCTAATTATCGTAAAATAAAAATCTATTATTGAACTTATTTTAATTATGAATTATATAAAAACCGGGGTAATTTTTCTTTTGTTTTTTCTAATAGCTTACTATCAACCAGCTTTGGCTCAAAAGCTTCCTCAAAATTTATCAGGTATCAATGTCGATAATCTATCTGACGACGAGATTAAAACCTACTTACAAGACGCAAAATCGTCGGGTCTAAGCGACGCTCAAATGATTCAGGCTGCCCAAAGCAGGGGTATGAATGAGGATCAAATAAAAAAGCTGCAAGCGCGGATAGCCTCCTTAAATTCAACAACAAATATTGTTGCACCCGCCGCTGTAGTAAGAGAGTTGGCTTCAAGTTCCGATGGGGTAAATAAGGTGCAAAAAACGTCGCAAATTTTTGGAGCTAAGCTTTTTCGAAGTACTAATACCACTTTTGAACCAAATTTAAAACTTGCTACTCCTGTAAATTATATTTTAGGCCCTGACGATCAGTTAGCCATAAATATTTCAGGCCATTCCATTGCCAATTGGACATTACCTGTTAATTTGGAAGGTAATATTAATTTACCCGGTATTGGCTTACTAAAAGTTGCCGGCCAAACTATTGAACAGGCTACAGTACGCATAAAATCAGTTTTGTCGGCTAACCGTTACGCTATTGATCATGGCACTACAGCATCGGTCACATTGGGAAATATACGCAGTATCAGGGTAATTATGACTGGTGAAATAATGCGGCCGGCCACTTATACTCTGTCGTCGTTAGGCACAGTTTTTAATGCATTATACATGGCCGGCGGGCCAAATGACAATGGTTCGTTTAGAGAGATAGAGGTAATTAGAGATAGTAAAATTATAAAACGCCTTGATGTTTATGATTTTTTGCTGAAACCTGAACAGAAAAACAATATTACCCTACAGGATCAAGATATTGTACGTGTTCCAACGTATCGAACCCGTGTAGAAATGGGCGGTGAAGTAAAGACGCCGGCTATATTTGAAACTTTACCCGGCGAAACATTGCAAGATGTAATAAGGTTTGCTGGAGGATTTACAGACATAGCTTATGCGGGGCGTATAAAGGTAACCCAAATTGCTGATCAGCAACGCCGTATTGTTGATATCCCTGAAAGCGACTTTAAAAATTATATACCATTACGAGGCGATAAATATCTTGTTGACGGGATACTTGATCGTTATGAAAACAGGGTAACGATAACCGGATCTGTGTTTAGGCCTGGTGTTTATCCATTAAAAAGTGATTTGACAATATCGCAGTTAATACAACAAGCCGCAGGTTTAAAAGAAGACGCTTTTAGCGGGCGTGGCAGTATTACCCGTTTAAAAGCCGATTATACCACAGAGATCATTCCTTTTAATGTACTGGGTGTAATGAACAAGAGCGTTCCTGACATTGCGTTGCAAAGAGAAGATATCGTTAATATATCATCTATATTCGATTTAAGGGATAAATACTCACTTTCAATCAACGGTGAGGTAAGAGCGCCGGGATCGTACCTATATGCCGATAGTATTAGTATTGAAGATTTGATTATAAAAGCGGGTGGCTTTGCCGAAGGTGCAAGCGCAAAGCGCATTGAAGTGGCAAGACGTACATTTGATAGCGATCCATTATCAAAAGACCCTAAGGTAGGAACCGTATTTACTGTGGATGTAGATTCGGGATTTAAGCCTGGCCAAGGTGATTTTAAATTAAAGCCATTTGATATTATATCGGTTTATACAATTCCTGGTTTTCAAATTCAAAAATCAGTAACAATTGAAGGCGAGGTTTTGTATCCTGGAAATTATACGCTAATAAAAAAGAATGAGAAAATATCAGACCTTATCATTCGTGCCGGAGGTTTAACAGTTGCTGCAAGCCCAGGAGATGGAACTTTAAAACGCACTAATTTAGCTAATTTGGGAATTACTGACAAAGTATTTGACAGTCAAGCTATTGTAAGCGACAAGCAAAGTAAAGTTGACAGAGTAAAACAACTTACTAAAGATTCTACACAAATCTTTGATCAAAAGAACGACTACGTTGGTATAAATCTTCAGAAGATATTGAGTAACCCGGGGTCAACCGATGATTTGATATTAGAACAGAGCGATGTGTTAAGAATACCAAAAAAACAACAAACGGTAACAATTAGCGGCCAGGTGCTTTATCCTAGCGTAGTGGTATATAACGGTCAATCACTTCACAATTTTGTTTTGAACGCAGGGGGATACGCGCCAGATGCGTTCAAATCAAAAGCCTACGTGGTATATCCAAATGGTACTGTTAAGGGAACAAAGAAATTTCTTTTTTTTAATAGCTATCCTGCTATTAAAGCAGGAAGCGAGATATTTATTCCTAAAAGACCTGTTTCGCATAGAATTAATACAACAGAAGCCGTTGCCATCAGTACGGGTGTAGCTTCATTAGGAGCTATTCTTTTGGGAGTAATAACCTTAATCAGAAAATAAGGCTATGAAAGATAATTTATCTGAGAACATACAGGCGGACGATGAAATGTCGGTTAAGGATCTGCTTATTAAGGTGCGAGCCTATACATTCTATTTTTATACAAAATGGGCAACAATTTTAATTTTTATTGTTTTGGGCGGTTTGGTTGGGCTGTTTTATTCTTGGTTTAAAAAACCCATTTATGCAGCTACAACAACATTTGTTTTGGATGATGGTGGTAAAAGCGGGGGTGCCTTAGGTCAATATTCTGACATAGCTTCACTGGCAGGAATTAACGTTGGCGGTGGAGACGGCGGACTTTTTCATGGTGAAAATATAATTGAATTATACAAGTCGCGTACTATGATCAAAAAAACCTTAATGGCTAAAAAAAGGTTTGATGATAATGATATGCTAATTATTGAGCGGTATATACAATTTAACAACCTGCGCGATACATGGAGAAGTAAACCAAAACTGAAAAATATTAATTTTGATGGGGATCCAAATAGTTTTAATAGACTGCAGGATAGTATTATAACAGACATTTACCAAAAAATAAATTTAAAAAACCTAACTGTTGTAGCTCCGGATAAAAAATCAAGCATTATCGCTGTTAGGGTTGAATCAAAGGATGAATTATTTTCCAAATTGTTTGCAGAAACACTTGTTGAAAATGTAAATAGGTTTTATATCCAAACTAAGAGTAAAAAAGCTTTGGAAAATTTTAACGTGTTAAAGCATCAAGCAGATAGTGTCAGGTCGATATTAAATTCATCTATAAGTGGCGTTGCGTCCTTATTAGAGCAAGATCCCAATTCCAATCCATATTTGGTATCGTTGAAAGCACCTTCTCAAAAACGGCAGATTGATGTTCAAGCCAATGGTGCTATATATGCCGAAGTTGTGAAGAATATGGAGATTGCAAATATGGCTGTATTGCAAACAAAACCGTTAATTCAATTAATAGATCAACCGGTTTTACCGTTAGAAAAAGAAAGTGTAGGAATGATAACGGGCATTGCTACCGGGATGGTTTTAGCCGGTATATTATCGTTAATTGGATTGGCCGTCTCTTTGAACCTAAAGTCAATGTAATAAATTATAAAACCTACTCGGAGTGCATTTGTACTTGTTAGCTAACGATACTAAGTCAAAAATGTTGATTAAGCATTATATGGGCAGTGTTACACAGCTATAGTGGATATTTAGAATAATTAAAAAATGGAAAATAAAATGGATTTAAAAGATCTTAATCTTAATAAATGAATCAGAATTCAAAAATATATATAGCGGGCCATAACGGAATGGTTGGAAGTGCAATTTATCGTGATTTGACAGGAAAAGGTTTTGATAATATAGTTACACGTACATCTAAAGAACTTGACTTACGCATACAACAAGATGTTGAATTTTTTTTTGCCGATGAACAACCCGAATATGTTTTTTTGGCCGCTGCTAAAGTAGGGGGGATAAATGCCAATAATATTTACCGAGCTGATTTTTTGTACGATAATTTAATGATTGAAGCCAATATTATACATGCTTCATGGAAGACGGGTGTGGAAAAATTACTTTTTTTAGGGAGCTCTTGTATATACCCTAAAATGGCACCTCAGCCATTAAAGGAGGAAGCCTTGTTAACCGGCACACTCGAATCTACTAACGAGCCCTATGCGATAGCAAAAATAGCAGGGATTAAACTATGTGAAGCCTATCGGGCGCAGTATAACTGTAAATTTATTAGCGCAATGCCTACAAACCTATACGGTATTGGCGATAATTATGATTTGAATAATTCACATGTGTTGCCTGCTTTAATACGGAAGTTTCATGAAGCTAAAAAAGATGATAGGCACGAAGTTGTGATTTGGGGTAGCGGAAGACCTATGCGTGAATTCTTGTACGCAGACGATGCCGCTAATGCTTGTGTCTTTTTAATGAATAATTACGACGGCGAAGGGTTTATTAATGTAGGGACAGGTGAAGACTTATCGATTGCCGATCTAGCATGTTTGGTTGGTGAAGTAATTGGATTTAGGGGTAATATTATATACGACAAATCTAAACCTGACGGTACTCCACGTAAATTGATGGATGTTACAAAACTTAATAATTTGGGTTGGAAACATTCGGTTGGTTTAAAGGAAGGGATAAAAATGGCATACAATGATTTTAAAAATAAATTCCAAGTAGAACCAAAATTGTAACAACAATTAAAAATGAAAAAAGCACTTATAACAGGAGTTACCGGCCAAGACGGCGCTTATTTAACCGAGCTTTTATTATCAAAAGGATATGAAGTACATGGGATAAAAAGAAGAAGCTCGCTATTTAATACCGATAGGATTGATCATTTATATCAAGATCCACATGAATCGAATGTGAAATTCAATCTACATTATGGCGACTTGTCTGATTCAACTAATTTAATTCGCATCATCCAGCAAGTGCAACCAGATGAGATATATAATTTAGGGGCAATGTCGCATGTTAAAGTTAGTTTTGATACGCCTGAGTATACTGCCAATGCAGATGGTATAGGTACTTTACGCTTGTTGGAAGCACTACGCATATTGGGGCTTGAAAAGAAGACCAAGATTTACCAGGCCTCAACATCAGAACTATATGGTTTGGTTCAAGCGGTCCCTCAGTCTGAAACTACACCATTCTATCCGAGGTCGCCGTATGCAGTTGCTAAAATGTATGCCTACTGGATAACTGTTAACTACCGCGAAGCTTACGGAATGTTTGCCTGTAATGGTATTTTATTTAACCACGAAAGCCCTTTACGTGGCGAGACCTTTGTAACTCGGAAGATTACGCGTGCAGCTTCAAAAATAGCAATGGGTCTGCAAGATAAAATATACCTGGGTAATTTAGATGCCCAACGTGATTGGGGACATGCTAAAGATTATGTTGAAGCAATGTACCTCATTCTACAACAGGATACACCTGAAGATTATGTGATAGCGACAGGCGTAACTACCCGCGTAAGGGAATTTGTACGTATGGCATTTGCAGAAACCGGAATTACGATAGAGTTTAAAGGAAACGGCGTTGACGAAAAGGGCTATGTTGTTTCTTGCTCCAATCCAGAGTATCAAGTTGCTATTGGCGCCGAGGTTATAGCTGTAGATCCGAAATATTTTAGGCCTACCGAGGTTGAGCTTTTGATAGGTGATCCAACAAAATCAAACACTAAATTAGGATGGAAGCCCAAGTATGACCTCGCTGGTTTAGTAAAAGATATGATGACACATGATATAGAGCATTTCAAGAAAGAAAAACTCCTTAAAGAATCGGGGTACACTATTAAAAATCAATTCGAATAAGATGAAGATAGGAATCTTAGGTGCAGGTATTTCTGGTTTAAGCGTAGCAAGGTTGTTAAGCAAGGACAACGAAGTAGAATTACTTGAACGAGCCGGAATTCATGGGGGGATAGCCAGAACAAAAGAGGTCGAGGGCGTAGCTTACCATGTAACGGGCGGCCATTGCTTTAACTCTAAATATCAAGATGTGCTTGATTTTGTGTTTGATGAAGTATTACCTAAAAACAAATGGCACAATATTCAACGGAATGCAAACATTAAACTACATGGAAACGATATATCGTATCCGATTGAGTATGCTATTAAGCAAATTAGTGATTTTGATACCGATTTAGCAATTAACATCACTAAAGACTTTTTAGCCGCTGAAGATGATTTACATTATACAAATTTAGAAGATTGGTTTAGAAAAAAGTTTGGCGATACTTTGGCCGAAACTTATTTTATACCCTACAACACCAAAATTTGGAATCGCCCGCCTAATGAGATGAGTCCAAGTTGGGTAGAAGGTAAATTACCTATTCCTAATAAAAAATCGTTTTTTAAAGGGTTGATTAGCAATGAAGAGGATAAAATGCCTCATGCTAATTTTTACTATCCCAATACCAACAATCAAAACACATTTATTGATGCTTTGGCAGAGGGCTTAGATATAACCTGCAATTATACTGTAAGTACGCTGTATTTTGATGAGAGCAAAAGCAAATGGATTGTAAATGACGACAGGGAGTTTGATACCATTATTTCAACATTACCGCTTAACATACTTCCTTCCTTAATAAGTGGTGTAAAACAATCTGTTTTAGAAGAGGCTAAAAAGCTAAAGTTCAACAAGGTAACCACTATGCTATGGGAAACGGCAGGTACCGAACGGACATGGACTTATGTGCCGGAGTCTTATAATTTTTTCCATAGATATATTCATATAGGTAGTTTTTACAGCCCTAAAAAGAACTATTCGATTACCGAAGTTGTAGGAGAGAAATCATATGAAGAAATGGTTGAAAATGGTAAGAAAGACGATTTTTTAATACGCCCGGTTGCATACCATGTGTCGGATCATGCATACGTTGTATTTGATGAGAATTATGATCACTCAACAACAGTTATTAAAAATTATTTAGAAGAGTTAGGAGTGTATACGTTAGGGCGTTTTGGAGAGTGGCAATATTACAATATGGATATTTGTATAAAGCAAAGTATAGATTTGAGTAATAGAATTAATAAATGAGTGTCGTTAAAAACTCTGCGTTAAATTTGGTTTTAACAATTAGCTCAGTATTATTCCCTTTTTTAATTATCCCCTACGTCACCCGTGTTTTAGCGGTTAACGAATTGGGTAAAGTGATGTATGCTGATGCTATTTCACAATACTTAATTATTATCGCAGCATTAGGCATCCCATTTTATGGGGTACGAGAAATTGCAAAGCTAAGCGCTCAAAAAGAAAAAATTTCTAACATTGTTTTAGAATTAATTATTATTCAATTTTCAATATCGGTAGTTAGTTGTATAGCGTTATGGTTTATAGTGCCTCATTTAGGGGTTTTATTGGACAAAAGATTGCTGGTGCTATGCAGCATATTTGTTATCAGTAATTCATTTTTAATAGAATGGTTTTATCAAGGCATCCAGGATTTTAAGTATATAACCATCCGAAGTGTCATTATCAAAATTTTATCATTAATATTAATAGTATTACTTGTTAAAGGATCTAACGACGGATATATTTATTATGCAATTCTTTCGGGGCTGGCGTTATTAAATAGTGCATTAAATATATATAGATTTAGTAAAATTGGTTTTGTAAAAGTTAGAAAATTAGATCTTCGTAGGCATTTTGCACCGTTAATTGTAACTTTTGGTATTAATTTCTCAATCAGTATTTATGCAATTTTAGACACATTAATTTTAGGATATTTTAGCGGGGAAGAAAGCGTTGGATATTATACAATTAGCTTAAAAATTGTTAAGACATTTTGGGTTATTATAAACGCTTTTGGTATAGTCTTAATATCGCACACTGCGAAACTTATCAAAGAAGATAAAATGGCTGAAGTGCAGCAAAACATATCAAAAGCATTAAATATTATATTAACTTTTAGTATTCCGTTTATAATAATTTGTCAATTGTTTCCGGTTCAAATCTTAGTGATAATTGGCGGCAGCAAATATGTAAATAGCGTAGAGTTATTACGTATACTATCTTTTTTGCCATTAATCATTGGTATCTGCAATGTTTACGGCACACAGTTTTTAATGGTATACAACAAAGAAAAATATGTATTTATTGCAACACTAGTTGCGTTGGTTTTTAGCGTGGCTATAAACTTTATGTTGGTGCCGCATTTAAAAGAAATAGGAACTGGCATAGCAAGTGTTACTGCTGAACTGGTAGTGTGCGGTATAATTGTGTATTACTCTAATTTTTTCTTGAAGATTTTTTTCGATTTTAAATACCTTCTACAAATTATCGTTAGTTCACTAACAATGATAGTTTTTTGGGTTATCTTAAAAAGTTTCCTATTTGGTTTTCCTCTAATGTTTTGCTGCTGTTTGCTATTCGTAGTAAGTTTTGTTGCATTGCAAATGTTTTATTTTAAACATAGTTTTATATTTTTTGTAATAGGTAAGTTGCAATTATTGGTTAAGAAATAGTATGAAAATAATTTTATATGATCCCTTATATTCAAAGGTAGGCCATTTTGAACGATATAGTAAGTACTTGGCAGAACTGTTAAGCGGTATAGCGGATATTTCAGAGGTAATAGTTGTAGCAGAGCATCCAAGCCTACTGGAACTTGAAAAAATATCGAATAAGATTCGTGTAATTAATCATGTTTCCATAACTGCTTTCGACAGGAATGATAGCCCTGGTAGTAAGATAAAAGCATTTTACAGGCGGTTTATAGAATATAAAAGCTATATACGAGTGTTCAAAATTATAAACAATACCGAAAAAGATATTGTTTTTTTTACCTCGCAAGGTAACCTTTCTTTTTGGCTTGCTGTATTTAAGCTAAAAGGGAAATATATGGTTTCTGTTATATCCATTAAATGGTTATACTTTGATAAAGGAATAAGAGCAGGACTGAAAGCAATATTTGTGTATTATTTAAAAAAATCCGCCCTAAATCTATTTACAGAATCGATGTATGAAGAAGTAGCGCAATCTGAAATGAAAAATACAGGGAACACGTTAGTTATGCCAGATCGATACTTATACGACAAGCCGTATAAAGCTAATCTAATAGCTAATGTAATAAGCCTTTTTACATTCGGAACAATTGTCGGCTTCAAAAGCCCAATTATGTTTCTTGAAAAATGGATTACAATACCTGCCCATATTCGGTCAAAGTTTAATTACGAAATACGTGGAAAAGTTAAACACGCAGATTTTTTAGAAAAATTGAATAAGTATTCCTCTCTAGATGTTAATTTTAAACTATATGATGAGTATTTATCCGATCAAGATTACGATCTTCTTCTAAGTAAAAGCGATTTTATCGTGTTACCGTATCCTTTTGAGTATACAAAACATGCTACATCTGGTGTGATGTGGGATTGTTTTGAAAATAAAAAGGCCATTATTTGTCCTAACATAGAACCATTTATTTATTACGTAAAAAAGTACAAAATAGGGTATCTATATGATATCGAAACTTTTGATAAAACTCTTGAATTAATTGCACAGGAAATTGAAGATTTTACAGCATTATTACCCGCAAGATTTGAAGAATTACACAAAGATTTTAGTAAAAATAACTTAACCATTAAACTAACAGCCTCATTATATAAAATGGTATAATTACAAATTATGCTTATCCTGATCTATACATTGTTTTTTTAAGATGCATAGGCGTATTATGTGATTGATATATTGTTAATTATATTGTGGAATAGGAAACACGACTTTTAACGTCAAATAATTAGGCGACTATACAAATAACGCGCCAAATAGAGTAACTGCATATGACTGCGGGCCGAATGTTAAAAAATACAAAATGAAATTAAACACAAGAGATTTATTAAGGCCGCTGTGGGATTTTGTAAAGTACATATTCCATATGCTAATGTATATTCCTTTTATTTTTATTAGGCGGGCATTGATAAGAGCCATAATGGTGCCTGAAATGGGGCAAAAAAATTTTTTTGCCATGGGCGTAAAATTTATTGGTCGGCCAGGACAAATTTCTATCGGAAGTAACTGTTCAATTAATAAAAGGGTAAGCATTGATGGCAGGGGAGGGAAAGTGAGAATCGGAAGCAATGTAGATATAGCACAAGAGGCACTTATTTGGACGCTGGAGCACGATCCACATAGTGATTATCATGATGCAAAAGGTGGTGACGTAGTTATAGAAGACTACGTTTGGATAGCCTCGCGCGTTACGATATTACCAGGGGTGACAATTGGGCGGGGTGCTGTTGTAGCTTGCAATAGCGTAGTAACTAAAGATGTTCCTGAACTTGCAATAGTTGGCGGGATACCAGCAAAAATAATAGGGTTGCGTAAAAGCAAATTGCTTTATGAACTAAATTATTCCCCGTGGTTTAACTAAATATTTATTATAATTCATTGTAATAAATATTGATGAGCTTTAAATTATATAACAAATAGGTATAATGATTAAAAACGTTAAAATAGCCAATTTGCTGTATATTCTAGCTTTTACTTTGGCATGCATAAGAGGCCTTATTGAATTTTATTTAGGCAAGCAGCTTGCTTTTATCATTCAATCGGGCGGCATTATATTTTGCTTAGCATTGTTAGTCAATTATAAATACATCTTCAAGCTAATTGGATCCACGATATATGGTTTATACATTTTTTTAATAGTAATTCTTGGTTTTATATCAATTATGGCCACGGTTTTTATCAATGGTAACTTTGGCCCTAACTACATAGTATTAATTTTATTCACCATCTTTTTAATTTTGTTTACAAAGTCAGCTATTCATAAAAACTTAATTGCAAGCAAGTACGTATATCGGGCAGCCCTTATTGTATGTTTTATTTTAAGCCTGGTTGCAATTGCACAACAGCTGCGAATGGATTTTATTGAGTTTCCAGGCCACACTGCTGATTTTGGTTTAATCAGACCACAATCCATAACAGGCAGCTTTTTACATTATCCTTTAATTATTGCAATTATTACATGCGTTTCACTGGTTCGGTCAATAAAAAAGCCAGGTTTTTTTTCTGTAGGTATATTTGTGTATTTTTTTATAGTGTTGATACTTACGTTATCCCGGAGCGGGATGTTCATAGTTTTTTTTGTACTAATATATTATACAATTAAAAAATTCAACAAATCAACCCTGCTGTTTTTAGTGGCATCGGTTTTAGTAATATTTGCATTCAATATAATTTTCCCGGTAGAGTCTGCTATTATTGGTAATCGTATCTTTGGTTCAACAAGTATTAATTCTGAGGGTAATGATTCTCGATATGAAGTATGGCAAATTGGGATAAAGATGCTATCAGTTGCCAATTTATTTTTTGGCACTTTTTTTGGATTGGTAACAAATTCAGCCCCTGAGCAGTATAGCAAAGGCGTAGTTGAATCTGGCTTTTTGCAACAATTTTTGAATATTGGCCTAATTGCAACTATAAGTTATTATGGTTTATTATGGCGTACCAATAAATTGCTTGCTCCCGAATATAAAATTATTTTAGTGGCTTGCTTATTACAAAGTTGCATCTACCAATCTATTGAAGTAATCCCATTTTTATTTTTACTCCTCACTTTACCCATTTACACTCTAAAAACATGAAAGCACTATTTGTTTGCGCCTTCCCACCGTCTAAAAGCGCCCTACAGGCAGGCCATAGATTAGCATTTGAATACATTATTGAAATAGCTGCATCTTCAAACGTTGATATTGTTTTATTATTGAGAAAAGGACAAGTTATTAACCCCGATCTTTATAATATCCCCAATACTAATGTTATTAAAGTTATCTATTTTAGTAAATGGAATATGTTGCTAAATTTTATTAAAAATCGATCGATAAGTTCGTTTTTTACCCGTTATTCTAAAAAGGTAGAAGAGTACTTATTGAAGATAACAAAAGAAAACAAATATGAAACGGTGCGCCTGGAGTTTTCACAGGTTTTCTTCTACGGGATAGCATTGAGAAATGAATTTAAAGACTCGATTAAGATACATGTAGCTAATTATGATATTCAACTTCAATTAAGTTTAAGAAGAAAAGCAGGCATAAAATCTATTTTCATAAAGTCTGTTTACGACCTTGAGGAACAAACTTTTAAACTTGCTGACAAGGTTTTTGCAATATCAAAAAAGGATACAACTTTTATTAATATTGTATATGGCCAAAATATAGTTACTGAAGCATTAAAACTTCCGTTGCCAGATTTTGTATACCATATAAAACGCAATATCGACACAATAGAAAAAGGGTCTTTGCTTTTTTGGGGTGCCATGAACCGATCTGAAAATGAAGATTCTATTGTGTATTTTATTGAAAATGTATTTAATACCCTGTCCACCAAGTTAAATGCCAAATTATATATTGTAGGCGCAAATCCGACAAAAAACCTATTAAGTTATGCAAGCGAAAAAATAATTGTTACTGGATTTGTAGACGATCCTTCTGAATACTTTGAAAAAGCTCAAGTTGGTATAGTACCTTTGTTGTTTGGTGCGGGTTTAAAATTAAAAACAATGGAAATGCTTGAAGCCGGGTTACCTGTGGTATCTACGTTTATGGGCGCTGAAGGTATTCAAGCTCAAGAAAAGGATAGTTTATACATTACCGGAATTGATGATTTTAAAAATATACTGGAAAAAATGCTTTTATAACGAGCAGCTATTTATTATAAAATGGAATTTGAGGAATTTAAATTAGCAGTATTAGTCCCTACATACAATGGCGGAGAAGTGTGGGATGAGGTTCTCCTTTCTATTGATATGCAAAAAGCGGTTATTTCGGAAAAGATCATAATTGATTCGGGATCGAAAGATAATAGCGTACTATCAGCTAAAAAGCACAACTTTAGAGTACTGTCTATTTTGGCTTCAGATTTCACACATGGCTTAGCAAGGCAGTTGTTAGCTGACGATACAAAAGAGGCCAATATACTGATTTTTTTAACTCAGGATTGCATATTGGCTGATGATAATAGTATAAGTAACTTAGTTAAAGCCTTTGAGAATCCGAAGGTTGGCATAGCCTATGGTAGGCAGCTGCCTCGCGATAAAGCAAAACTACTTGAAACCCATGCCCGCATTTTTAATTATCCAAGCGTGTCAAAGGTTAAATCATTATCTGATAAAAGTGAGCTGGGCATTAAAACAGCATCATGCTCAAATTCATTTGCTGCCTATCGTAAACAGGCCTTGATAGATGCTGAAGGGTTTCCTGAAGATAGCATTTTTGGGGAGGACGTAATAGTAGGAGGGAGAATGCTAATTAAAGGGTGGGAAATAGCTTATGTAGCAGAAGCGGAAAGTTATCACTCTCACGATTATTCAATTAAAGAAGAATTTAAACGTTATTTTGATATAGGTGTATTTCATAAAACAAATGATTGGTTGTTAAAGGAGTTTGGCACCGCAAATGGTGAAGGGTTAAAGTTTATAAAATCCGAGTTTAAAGCAGTTGTAAAAAACAATGCGTTATTACTACCTAAAATGTTTGCATCCACCATTGCAAAATTTGTTGGTTATAAATTAGGGCTAAAATATAAACAATTACCTGGTGGGTTAAAAAGAAATTTTTCAATGTATGCTAAAAAATAAACGTATTAGTTTACGCTGTCACATCAGGGTTTTTATTAACTGTAATATATAATTTAATGAATCACATCATATTTGGTGCGTCTGGGTTTATAGGAACACACCTTGCTCAATACATCAACAAAATTGATACGGGCAATGAAAGGGTATTTAGATATGATATCAATACCAAAGTAAGCGTTGATTATGAAATGGTTGACGTTAGGAAGCCGATAACCCTTAATATCTCTAATGCATCTAATTCGGTTATTTACAATCTTGCTGCGGTACATACTACCCCGGGTCACCCCAATCATGAGTATTTTGAAACAAACATGCTCGGAGCCGAGCATGTTTGTAGTTTTGCCCGCGAAAACAATATTAATACTATTGTTTTTACAAGCTCGATAGCTCCGTATGGCCCCTCAGAAACATTGAAAGAGGAAACAACTATTCCAATGCCTAATTCGCCATATGGAATATCTAAGCTGACTGCTGAATACATCCATAAAGTTTGGCAGGCAGAGGATGCTTTAAATAGAAAATTATTTATCGTGCGTCCGGGAGTGGTTTTTGGGCAATCAGAAGGAGGGAATTTTACAAGGCTTTATCAAGCCTTAAAAAAGGGCACCTTTTTTTATCCCGGCAGAAAAGATACCATTAAGGCCGCGGTTTATGTAAAAGATGTAGCCAGGATTTTATACGACGGGGGGCTAAGTAGTAAACCTGGCTATGTAACCTATAATTTAAGTTACCACCCGGCACCTACTATAGAAACCATATGCATTACTATGGCCGAGACAACAGGTGTTAAAACCCCGAGGTTGTTAGTACCAGGAGGTTTTTTAAAATTTGCTGCGGGAAATGTTTATTACACGGGGAGGATTATTGGAAAGAAGATAAATGGCATTCATCCTGATCGGGTGAAAAAACTGATGATTTCAACAAATATTTCGGGAAAAAAACTAAGCGAATCGCCATTTAAATTGCAGTTTAGTTTAAAAGAAGCGATTGCAGATTGGTTTAATGATAACGATAAAAAAGGTTTGTTTTAGATTTCTGTGCAGCACATTGGTTGGGGCAGTAAGCTACAGGGCAATATATTAGTAATCAATTCAATAGCTCAATTTTAAATATTATGAGACGGACTGTGGTTATAACGGGTATTACAGGTCAGGATGGATGTTATTTGGCGAAATTGCTTTTAAACAAAGGTTACCGGGTTATAGGTATAACTAGGGGATATACAAAGGTTAATATTTATAATTTTACTTATTTAGGAATAGCTGATAAATTAATTTTAGAAGAGGCCGATTTGTTGGATTTTTCGAGCATTATCAAAATATTAATAAAATATACTCCAGATGAACTTTATAATTTAGGAGCCCAAAGTTCGGTAGGGGCTTCATTTGAGCAACCAATAAGCACAATTAATTATAACACACAGTCTTTATTAAATATCCTTGAAAGTGTCAGGTTGCTTAAATTAGACACAAGGGTTTACCAGGCATCGAGTAGTGAAATGTATGGAGATGTGATAACATTACCAACTAACGAAAGTACGCCATTACATCCTTTAAGCCCATATGCGATATCAAAAGCATCTGCATATTGGATTGGTATAAACTATCGCGAATCATATAACATCTATTGTACAAATGGAGTGCTTTTTAATCACGAATCATATTTACGAGGCTCTAACTTTTTTGTTAAAAAAGTAATAAAAACATCTTTAGAAATAAAAAGAGGAAATGCCCAAACACTAAACGTAGGTAATATTGACGTTAAAAGGGATTTTGGTTATGCACCTGATTATGTGCGTGCTATGTGGTTGTCTCTTCAAAAAGATAAAGCCGATGATTATTTGATATGTTCGGGTAAATCAATCTATTTAAGAGATATAATTTCCTATACCTTTGATTTTTTAGGTATATCTCCTGATAGGTTAATCGAAGACACAAGTTTATTTAGGCCGACAGATATACAGGATATGTATGGGGATAACACTAAGGCGAAAGAAAAATTGGGTTGGGATTACGACAAATCTTTTTTTGATGTTTTAGATTTATTAATCACGGAAGAATCAGAAAATCTAAAATAAAAGAAACTGTTAAATTAATACGGAATGAATACACTCGTTTTCGGTGCCTCGGGCCAACTTGGCCAATGTATAAAATCTGTTTCAGAGAAACGGGGTTTTATGGGTCTGATTTTCCCAGACGAAAAAGATGCCAATATTTTAGATGTTGATATTCTTGAAGCTCTTTTTAAACGATATCAACCGAATTACATTATTAACTGCGCTGCTTATACCGCGGTAGACAAAGCGGAAAGCGATGTTGATATGGCCCGTAAAATAAATAAAGACGGCCCGGCCAACCTGGCATTGCTTTGCAAAAAATATGATGCTGTCTTTATACAAATATCAACAGATTTTATCTTTGCAGGAGATACCCCGTACCTATTATCTGAAGATGATGAAGCCAAGCCGTTAAGTGTTTACGGTTTAACCAAACTTGAAGGCGAGCATGTGATTGAGGAAACCTTTAATCGATACTTCATATTAAGAACAAGTTGGCTATACTCTGAATACGGAAATAACTTTGTTAAAACCATGCTGCGTTTTGGTAAAGAAAAGGAAGAGGTAAAAATTATCGCTGATCAAATAGGCACACCAACTTATGCTATTGATTTGGCGTCAGCTATATTAAATATCATATCCGCTAATAGTACAGCATTCGGCGTTTACCATTACAGCAACGAAGGCGTAACATCCTGGTATGATTTTGCTAAGGCCGTTTTTGATATCAGCGGATCGACCATTAAGATATATCCGATCCGCACCGAAGAATATCCAACACCGGCTAAGCGTCCGAAATTCTCGGTAATGGATAAATCTAAAATTAAATCAACCTTTAATATCAGCATACCTTACTGGCGTGATAGTTTGATTAAATGCATTAATATATTACAACGATGAAAGGAATAATATTAGCTGGTGGATCTGGCACCCGTTTGTATCCAATTACAAAAGCAATAAGTAAGCAGTTAATGCCTATTTACGATAAACCGATGATCTACTATCCGCTATCAGTATTAATGTTGGCTGGGATAAACGAGATATTGATTATTACCACTGCCGAGGATAACCTTGGTTTTAAAAGGTTATTAGGCGATGGTGCGGAATTAGGATGCCGTTTTGAATATGCCATACAGGAAGTGCCAAACGGCCTTGCACAAGCATTTGTAATTGGCGAAAAATTTGTAGGTGACGACAAGGTAGCCCTGATTTTGGGCGATAATATTTTTTACGGCACAGGTTTTGGCGATTTGATTACCAGTTTTAACGATGTCGAAGGAGCGGCTATATTTGCTTATAAAGTTGCCGATCCTGAAAGGTACGGAGTCGTAGAATTTGATGCATCGTTTAAGGCTTTATCCATTGAGGAAAAACCTGTTGAGCCAAAATCAAACTACGCGGTACCAGGCCTATATTTTTACGATAATTCAGTAGTAGAAATAGCCAAAAACATTCCGCTATCGGCACGGGGCGAGTATGAGATAACCGATGTAAATAGAATATATCTTCAACAAGGAAACCTGCAAGTTGGTGTAATGGACAGAGGCACGGCGTGGTTGGATACCGGAACTTTTGACTCATTAAGCGATGCGACCGAATTTGTGCGCGTGATTGAAAAACGACAAGATACCAAGATTGGCTGTATAGAAGAAGTGGCTTATATGCAAGGGTTTATAAATAAAGAGCAGCTTACCAATATTGCTAAAAAATATATTAAAAGCGGCTACGGGCAGTATTTGTTAAAATTGGTTTAATTTTACAGCTAAATAGCGGCAGCATTATTGCAGCAATAATATTAAGCATGGCATTTAATTTCCCTTCCGGTGCAGATGGTAAGCATATATGTGTAATAGGCGATATCATGCTGGATCATTATATATATGGCACTTGCGATAGAATATCGCCCGAGGCGCCTGTACCCGTAGTTGATATTAAGAAAGAAGAATATACCCTTGGCGGTGCTGGGAACGTTTTAGAAAATTTGAATGCTTTTGGTTGCCATGCATCGCTGATAAGCGTTTGTGGCAACGATAAAATGGGTAAGGTTGCTACCGGAATGTTATCGAACCTGCAATTGGGTTTTTTTAAACTTGTTGAGGATAACACCCGAAAAACTACTTTAAAAACAAGGGTTATTGCCAGCAAACATCAACTTATTAGGTTGGATAGCGAGGACAAGCACGAAATTGATGCAGCTGTTC
>Ga0075038_10150268_pt1 | contig 24339 bp, 31 predicted proteins | sample OrgsoiRN2013_055_FD_67573 | JGI IMG/M metagenome (GOLD analysis project Ga0075038, IMG submission 67573) | Permafrost soil microbial communities from the Arctic, to analyse light accelerated degradation of dissolved organic matter (DOM) -... | ecosystem: Environmental > Terrestrial > Soil >... | reverse complement strand
TTTTTTCACGGACTGATAAGAATCAGCCTCACGAGTGTAGGAGTGACTTTGAATACCAGCCCAAACTGGACCAGACGAGTCAACAGTATCGAGAACACCCATTCGCAGCAGAGACGGAATCTCTAGTGCAGGACCTGCGTTAAGACCCAGGAAGTGGTGGTGTTTGTGGAACGCGAACTCGCCGATGTCAAGCAGATGCTGCATTGCGACGACGCGAGCGAACGCAGGATCGATGTTATTCCAAGCATTTGGAACGCCCAGGATCGAAATACCAATGATGTCAATCAGAGAATTGTTCGAAGCCCACAGATACGCATCAACCCAATCTTCACGGTCGCCAGTTTTGGACTGTGGAACGAAGAACGTCTTGAATCCTGCGTCTTTGAACAACGGTGCAAATTTCTCTGCAGCTTCGATTGTCTTTTCAGCGGGTTGGAATGGATAATCAGGCAGAACGATTGCATGAGCGCCGCATTTCTTTGCGAATTCGATCAGCTTTTCAGGAGCATACGGTTCTTTCAACTCGTAGGCACTGTTGTCCATCATCACAAAGGCGCCCTTTTCGGATTCGGCCTTGATGAATGCAGTGTAGGTATCACTTGCGGCACGTTGCTCATCGGTAGTTTGATGATCACGGTCAATCAGGTGAGCGAGAACCAGGTGGGAGGAGCGATCGTTAACCAATTCAGAGAAGCTAATTGGTGCGATTGCACAGAACTGAGGTTTACCAGCGAAGTTCATTTATTTCCTTTGTGAATCATTGTGTGAAGAGTGTAAAAAAGGTAAAAGAGCCAGTTCAACTTCTAATTTAACTGGCTCTTTCAAATCAGTTGGTCAATGCGAGTGGTTCGAGGTTGTCCAGATCCAGCTCGTGGGAGATAACACGTTCCATAATGGCGCCGTTCTCGTCATCTTCACTGCAATCTACTTTGTAGACCGAATCAAAGTTCTCGAGGATCAGTTGACCAATCATTTCACAGGACATTGCGCCCAGTTGACCGTCAGGGAATTTGGCTTCCAGGAACTTCTCAACCTGGTGAGCCAGCCAAATGAACTCAACATCGCGGTCACTGTGTGTCACACGCGAGTAAACACGAATGAAGAAGCGGTGGCGATGCGGATATTGTAGGTAATCCACTTCTTCCAGGCCAGGAATGGATGTGACACCAGGCCAGTTGTGGATGGCTTCGAAGATAACAGTTGCGTATACTTCGGATTTGTAGGACACTACTTTTTTGGTTGGAAATGGTACGTATGGAGTTGGTGACATATCGAGAGACATTAGCCCACCAGGAAAGTTTTGAGGTCGGCGGCAGAAGACACACCGATTTTACGGCCAACGAGAACACCGTCTTTGTAACGAAGCAGAGTTGGTACGCTGCGCACCATCAATTCGCCCATCAGGGAGGTTTCGTCTGCGTTCAGTTTGACGATTATCACGTCTGGCAGTTCAGGCGCGATTGCTTCCAACATTGGAGTCAGAACTTTGCACGGGCCACACCAAGGTGCCCAAATATCGACAACTACTGTGCCGGTTGCAGTTACTTCTGCGAATTCTGCGTCTGTGATATCACGGAGGTTGCTCATATTATTCCTGTTCTTTTAATGCCTTGAGAGCGGCATAGTAGTAGCTTTGTGCACTTACTTTACTAACGGTAAACTTTTCTGACAACTGAGTCATCATCTCTGCTTTAGAAAGACCACGATTCTCAGCCACGAAGGCTGTCACTTGATCGATGCGGGATGTTGCTCCCTCACGTTTGCGACCACGAGTTCCAGTGCCTTGGCGGTCTACGCCCATAGAGGCTGTTAGTGCATAGTAGTACGTTTGTGCTGTAGTGGCTTTTACCCCAAACTCAGCAGCTTTTTCAATGAATCCCTTTCGGGTAATAGCTGGTTCAGCTTCAATAATGGTACGAAGCTTGTCTTGTGTTGTCTCTTTAGTTTCAGACACAGCAGGTTTAACTGTGGTCATATCCAATTTCTTGACAGCAGCGTAGAAGAATGTCTGTGCACCGCCACGAGTTGTTCGAAGTTCGCTGGCAATGAAGTCGATAACCTCTGCCTTGTTAGAACCCGTGTACTTCTCTTTGACGATGTCAACTGCTTTGGCGCCTTTATTAGCTACCTTGACCTTTGGTTCTGTCTTTGTCGAAGGTTCGTCAGTTTCTTCTTCCTCTGCAGCCAGAGTTCTCAACCACCCTAAGGCAGTTGGTTTTGTAACTTCAAAGTCTTCGCACAGACGATTAGCAAGTACATCCTTGCTGATGCCTTCGAACAGATCGACGTATCGACGAACTTCATCGAGACGGGTTACCTTGCCATCGCCATTGTTGGATTCAGGCCAATGCCACGGCTGTGTGTCAACGAAATGGATAGCGTTTTCTAGTGCAATGTCCATCGCAATCGGAAGGTGCCATTCCATATTCTTTCCGGCCACGTGCGCGCGAACGACCTCTTGCACGAGATAGCCGAACAACATTTGTGCCATCGGGAATGTTTCGGGTTTGTAGTGATCGTCGTCGCCATTGATTTTGGTGATGAGGTCACAATATTTTTCGAAGTCGCAACTCACTCTCATTGCGCCAGCAGCTTGAGCCGCAGCAACATAAGAGTGAGTTGGAATACCAAGCTTTTGAAGGGTGGAGATGGATGGATGTGACATATAATGAAAATCTCCTAATTGAGAATTCATTATACTTAGGGTGTCATTTAAATGTCAAACTGTAAAAGATTCGCCGCATCCACAAGCGTTCTTTTCGTTTGGGTTCAAGAACTTGAGCCCACTGTTGAGGTCTTCTGTGACATAGTCAACGGTCATGCCCTCCAAATATGGACGGTGCTTTTCAGACAGATAGACTACGACCACCCGACCAGACTCATCAAGTACAGGAATAGAGTCGTCATGTAAGTCATGAACGGAAAGATCGCTGACGTTTTCGAATTCGACTGTGTACGCAAGACCACTGCAACCTGTAGTGCGAACGCCAAACCGGATACCTGCTGTTTCAGTCGTTTTATTGCGGTTCGTAATGCAATCATATATCCACTTATGTGCTTTGTGTGAAAGTTCAATCAAGAAAAAGAGTTCCCGCAACCACAAGTTGTAGTTGCATTTGGATTGTTTTGGATCGAAAATTGCGATCCGTGGAGGTCTGTCTTGTAATCAACTGATGCTCCAACCAGATATTGGAAACTCATTGGATCTACCAAGATTTTCACACGACCGTGATCGAAAATGGTATCGTCATCTTCTGCTTGTCCTTGAACAAACGAGAAACCATACGAAAATCCACTGCAACCGCCACCTGTAACGAATACGCGTAGGCCCACAACCTTAGAGGCTGAGTCGCCCATCGAATCGAGAATGCCTTCAAGTGCGGCGACTGCTTCACCAGTAACATTTACTGTTTGGACTGGCTCAAATGTTTGTACAGACATAAAAATCTCCGGAAGTTATAACATCTTAACGGATGTTAAGACATACAGTCAACAAAAAAGCCCGCAAAAGCAGGCTTTTTTGACACATTGACCGTTATATATCGAGCTTTGTAAACAGCTCAGCAGAAGTCATCGGCTCACTGAGCCCTTCACCTTTATCGGTAGCTTCCATAACAGCCAGCGTCTTCGCATTTGGTTTGTTCACACTTGGTGGTGCAATGCGACGATGGATGAAGTCGACGCGACGACCTAGATCAGCCATGTCCACAGTGTGGATATCTAATGGTGATTTGGATGTGATGGTATAGTGTTCCATTGCCAGATCGACCATCTTGCTGTAATGTTGATTCGACCCGCGAACACCATCGTGAGCAACTTGGAAAAGACCACTACGAATGTAGAAGATGCCGTTGTAGTGTTGTTGGTTTTCTAGACATTTGTCGTAGTACGAATCCAACCAAGTCGAATATTCATTGTGCTTGCCGAGATTGACGAGCGAATAGACGAAGAGATCCATGTATGTACGCTCAGTCAACCAGACTTCATCGCTGTGGATGGCTTCATACTCATCCTGCACTTTGCGGTTTAGAATTTCAAGCTGGAATTTCAGAGACAAGTCTGAGTCGTCGTTGATTTCGTCCAGTGTCATGTCCCAATCTTTGAGAATGGAACGACTGGTTTTACGGCTTACAACTTTGTAGCCTTGGTCTTCGAGGGCAGCCAGAAGTGTGGATTTACCACAACCTTGAGCGCCAGAAATTGCGTATAACATTAGTAAAAACTCGATTGATAAGTGTTATTGAGTCCCACGAGGATGCGATCAATTCTTGGGTGGTCTTTATGCGCTTCACGCACAGCATCCAGAAACGGTTTCCAATTGGTCAGAGATTGACCGTGTGTGTACGATGAACGAAGAATTGCAGAGCAAGCATACGTGTTTACTGCTGGATTGACCATTCCAATAAATTCATTCAGCTCATTGAAGCGCTTCAAATCCTTGAGGTCTTCAACGTACCAAACGATGAAGTTAGCAACTTCTCGAAAGTCACCAACTCCAAGACGCTTGTCCAGTTCACAAAGAGCTTGTTGTGGCGTCATATTGAATTTCAATCTTCAAGCTCACTCAGGATGTATTTCACTTCTTCGAGTTCTTCGTGTAGTGAGATGATGTACTCTTTAATGACGATCAATTGGTCAGGACTTATTAAGTGCTCGACATTTGATAGAAGTTGATCTACTTCTTGCTCGATAGTCATCTAGCCGCCCATCCGGTCAGGATTGACTTGCCAACCGTAGTCGCTATTTTGCTCCCGCAGGCTTGCATTCTCAGTTTCCAGTTTCTTGATGTAGAACATGATTTCACGAACTTCTGGCATGCAGCCTAGTTGTTCAATGATTGCAGCTTTTGCTTCTTCAATAGATTGCTCGTACGGTGTCATCAGATTGTCCTTGTGCTCTTAGAAGCCAGTAGATTTGCGATAAATCGCTGAATTGTTCTCATGCTCCCAAATCTCAACAACAGATACCCAGCAACGACCTTGAGTCTGTTGGCGGACTTCTGCGTCAAACTTGTCGTAAACATATTTGCATGAAGCTTCAATGCCAGGACCATAACCTTGGTTTACATCCAGGACATTAATGCTAATGATGCCTTTCGCGTCCAGCTCCATCAGAGTAGCCAGTTCAGGATCATCAGACGCAATCAACATTCTATGGTCCCACTCGCTTTCCAGCCAGGATTTCAGGCCACGAAGTGCTCCAAAGTCGACCATCCACATCTTTTCATCGAGGTGGCTGCCCGAGAACTCAACTTTGACAGTACGGCCATAGCCATGTAGCCATGCACAGTGCCCGTCATCGCGCCACTGACGGTGACCAGTTGAAATTGGACCAAAGCGTTTTGTAGAAGAGAACGGCATTAGAAGAAACCTGGCTGTGCGATGGAGCGAGTCAGAGCCATGAGGCCTGTTTGTAGATCAGTTTTTGCGATGTTGGACCAGCGATGCCCTTCAGCGGCAACGACACGATCAAATTCTTCTTGATCTACGCGCTCACTGCAGTCAGCTGTGTATGCCTGAGCGAGCATAGACTGTTCACGTAGATACGTTTGAATCTTGGTTACGAGTTCGCCGAGTTCTACGCCCTTGGCCTTTACTTCGTTCATCAGATCAATTTCAGTTTGCGACAGTTCGCGATAACATTTGATCTTGCGGTGTTGGTTTTCCATTATTCTTCCTCGAAATTCAAGTCCATCAGTGCACCTTTAGATAGGCCTTCACTGACGAATAGTTTTGTAGCTTTGAGTGATTTTAACTGGGGTTTGAAAGCCGCGGCAACGTATTCGATGATGTGTTCGATAGTTGTTTCAGTTTCCAAAACGATAAATTTGTGGAACGGTCTTGCAACAGGCATCTCCATAGAGAATTCACCACGAGTTTGTGACTCATACCGGATTTCATGGAAGTCCTCGCTTCGAGTATAGTTCTCTGCGCTGATAAAGATTGTGTTATCCAGCGTCTTGGCGATCGATTTCAGGATCTGTTCTTTGAACTCTTGATCGACCTCGCGTGGAACATCGACATCAATGTACGACAAGTGACCGTGCGCAATGTTCTGGCAGCCCCAAGAGGTGCTATTCTTCAGACCATGCACGTAACGGAACAGCTGGTACGGTTTGATTGTTGATGGCACAGGATTTGCGCACATACGAACGTCGATTTTGAATTCAGACATCTTGGATTCTAACCAGAGCTTCATTTCTGCTTCGACAGCTCGGTACACATCAGAGATTTGGGCGGTGTTCATCACAAATCTGAATGCGGACTTTGGCGCAGTAATGATTAGACGACGGGTAGAGACCGTAAGAAGGCGGTCCGGATCTTGGTCAGATACCAGATAATCCCAATCGCTGATGCCTTGCTTGTCTTCTACGGCATAAACGGAGTCAAAGTTACTGACGCCACGAATGATCCAACACTTGTGGTCGAATCCATTATCGTTGTCGTCGATCCATTCTTTGAGAAGTTTCTTGCCTGACGAAAAGTCGAGAACAACGTTCTCTTGCGAGCTAACAGCGCCTGTAACGTGAAAGGAAGGGTTAACTGAACCACCGTAACAACCACCATCACCAGCGACGAAGGAATGGTCAATTACGGTTGGTTCATTGAAGAAAATGCTTGAGTCTGTCATATTTGCCTAATGTGTTATAAGCGTATATTCTACAAGGGTATTCCCACGAAGAATACAAGCTTATTGGAATGTCATACCCGAACGTTGCTCTACTTCCTTGAGATCGACCTGAAATTCGTGCAACTGGGCAGAACTCGGGATCTTTTGAGCGTTCGGAACGATAAATGAGGTGGTGCGACCGCTTGGTTCAATGATGATTTTGAAAGTGCTCGTAGGAACACATACCCCATTTCCGATAACTTGGACTGGTTGCGTTTCAAATAACGGGCCACTGATGACACGAACATCGTCAACCATCGCTTTTTCACGAGCGAACGCTTCTGCTTCTGACCAGATCCCTGCGTTCGGATTGTGGAATTGGGGAATCATATTGGAGAGAAGGAAACTCTCCGACATAGCCTGACCTGAGTAACTGAAATCAGCGGCAGGTGCCATGTGTCCACGATCAAACCCTGTCTTCTTGTAGTCGTCTAGGGTTGAACGAACTTCAGGAGCAAGGGACGAATCCTCGTGGAAGTTGTTCTTTCGTACATTCGACCCAGTTACATTGCTGGCACGAATGACTTCAGCTGAATAATAGGGAACTTTGCAATGAGGGTTGTAAACCGTCAGATACGCCTCTTGGGCTCGGCAAAGTCTGATGCTTCCTGCAATCGTAGGTTCCTTAGTTAGAATGTTGTCACAATCTGCAAAGGCAGCGGTAGAGCACAACATGAGAATGGTTGCGGCTAGAATTTTCAATGGAAGTCTCTTGTGGATGAAAAAGGCCTCCCGGAGGAGGCCTTTTGTGTTACTTAGCGAAAACTTGGCGTGCTTGAGCCAGGAACTCTTTGCGGATGTTGTCGTCGCTTTGGAAACGACCACCCATTGCACAGGTTACAGTCGATGCGCCAGGATCCAGTGCACCACGAGTGGTCATACACAGGTGAGTTGCGTTGATGTAAACTGCAACGTCATCAGTATCACAGATCACTTTCAGTGCTTCAGCGATCTGATTGGTCAGACGCTCTTGAACTTGTGGGCGACGCGAGAAGAACTCAACGACGCGAGCAGCTTTCGACAGACCCAGAACATTGTCCTTAGGAATGTAAGCAATTACTGCGCCACCGTAAGTATCGTTGACGCCGATGAACGGTACAAAGTGGTGTTCACAAATCGAAGTAACGCGAATGTTATCGATCAGAACGAATTCGTCTTTTGCAGACATTTTGTTCTGAACAGTAGTGCATTTCGGGAAGTTGTTGTAGTCGAGGCCAGCGCAGGATTCGTTAACCCACATCTTCGCAATGCGACGAGGAGTGTCGATCAGGCTGTCATCTTGACGATCCAGACCCAGCAGATCCAGAACAGATTCCATGTGAGCGGTGATTTGCTCAATTTTTTCAGCGGATTCGAGGCCGTTGTCTTTCATTGGGGTTTCGATGCCTTTGGCAACGAGGTGCATTTGAACTTTTTTGCCTAGTGTAGCGTCAGTCTGAGCCATGTAAAGAATAAAACCTTTTAATGTATTTGTGTGAATCAATTATAACGAGGGTGAATCCGGGTTACAACTGAGAATTAGTTGAACATCACCCTGGATCCCTATGTGCGGTCCGCGAGGATATATGCACATAGGGATTGGTTCCAGGATGGGGCGCGCCATGATTGGCTGGGAGGGGTGTTTAAAGTCCGGTGGCCTCAGACTGCATCTATTTATGCTTACCAGTCGCGTCCGTTCATTGCATTGAGATCAACTCGCACTTCGAAATCAGGGAAGTACTTTTTCATCTTAGGCAAGTAGTACGAGAACAAACGGTCAAAGCGCGCATGTTCCACTGGACAAGCAACTGTCAGAGTTTTGTTGCGAGCATCTTGCATGAAATCACTAGTGAAGTGAACGCCAGCACCATCGTAGTAAGCACGACTGAGCTTCACAGCGAAGTGAGTGGTCATATACTCGATCGGATGAGCAGCAACACCCATCAGTTCGACATCGACATAGTTGAACTCGTCAAAAATGACACGGAACTCTTCCACACTTTTCAGTGGATGGGACGACTTGATGTTGGAACCGCTTGCAGAACCGCTGTTTGCATCACCTGTTTCAATGAGGTACACGACATAATCGTGGTTCGCACGATCCAACATATATTGGTTCGCACTCGGAACATGACTATGTGCGTAGCGAACAGAATAGGCGGAATCACCACCACCAGCTCTTGCGCGATGGTAGTACGATGCCCATTGACGTAGAGCAATCCGCGCATCTTCAGATACATCGCCCCAATCTTCGCCATCTTCTGCAGGTTGCTTACCGATCATAGTACCATCACTATTACGACGAATGGTAACAGATTCGAATCCAGCTGCTCGGGCCATTGCGCTGATATCAATTCGTTGCAAGCAGTTTGCGAACGATGCTGGATCAATTGCGTTTGTGTTGTAGTACAAGTCAATATCACGAGACTGACGGCCGAAATACAGATCACGAATGGCGCCGCCAGCGATGATAAAATCACGGTCACCCATTTTAGGCATAATCTGGATTTCATCAGCATTGGTCATTTTGCCGTCACGAAAACGTGCTCGAGACATTGCGGATGCGGTTTGGAACACTTGGTAAATGAAACGGGCTTCTTTAGATAGCTGTTTGTTCTGCGACATGTCCTGGTCCTCTAACGTATTGTTGTTGGTCGTCATGCCATTGCATGACTACTGGCCGGCCGAAATAGCACGGTTTCTGCAAATCATTTAGACTTACATCATCACTAAGGTTAAGGAGAACTTGCAATACTGATTCGTATGTAAATTCGTCGAGCAAATCGATATCTAGCGCAATCGAAAGCATGTCATTATCGCGAAATACTTGTGGCTGCACGATAACTTCACGCTTTGGGTATTCTGTTTCGAAGGCGAAATGTGAGAGTGTTACCACTCTCACTTCCGGCTGAGGTTCTGTTGAATGTGCAGCTAGAAAAACAAAATCAACAAAGTTTTGTAAGGGTACGTCCATGAAGTTTATCGAGCCAGCTTAGCCAGTCGAGTGACTTTGGTTCGAATCTTGCTCAGTTTCTTACCGTACAAGTTCTTGCCTTGTGGCGAAGTGCTGTTTTCGTACTTTTCGGTGAGTGTAAGCAGTTCACCTACGAGTTGTTCGAGTTTGGAACTAACCATCTGATCCCACGAAGCAGTAGCTTCTTGTGTTGTAACTGGAGCGATTTCGGATAGCTGAGTTGGGGTCACGTAATCAAATTCTCATTGTTTGCAGTTCGTTGACGTATTGTCTCTTGCAGGTCAGCAATTGCTTGACGAAGAGGCACGATATACTCGAGTTTGCCCATTTGGCCCACTACGTTCAATCGCGCATTCAATACGCTCATTTGTTCCCACAGGTCAGTGATACTTGCTTGTTGCCAATTATGTGCGTTGACCGATGGGATGGGTTTACCGGTGAATGGATTTACATCACCGTCTATCTTATATCCTCCTTCGGGTAAACTCAATTGGAAAGTCCTGTTATGTGAACATATTGCGCGTTCCCGGCAGTCCAAATCGAATAACTTTGCTTGCCGTCGTCTGAACGACTCTTGTTCTCTGGAATATCAGTACCGGCCAAAATCGCTTTCAGAATAGTGCCTGATTGTTCAGGAGAGTTAGGGTCAATGCGGTAGATCCAGATTTCTTCAAAGTCTGTTGCGTCAATTTGCTTCTTAGCAACAAGATGTGCGCCTTTAACGTAACGGTCACCTTCTGGTTCTGCGGCTGGATCGTTCGCGTCCAATGGAACTGGAGCATCAGGATCTGCTGGAGGAGCATTTGGATCAGCAGGAGCAGCTTCTGCACCATCCGCTTTTGGAGTTACTGGTTGTTCCTCAGTAATATCCTCAATTTCAGAGGCTTCATTGAGTGCCATTAGCATTGCAGCAAATTCAAGGCCTTCGGCAGCCCCGCCCGCAGCTGGAGCACCACCGCCAGAAACTCCGGCAGCAAATCCACTCGGCAGTTGGCCTTGGCCTTTTTTCATGCCATTCATATTCTTTGGATTCTTTGGAAGTTTGCGAATAACTTGTGAATCAACAGAGATTCCCACGTTCTTGAACTTCCAACCCGCTTTTTTCTTGACAGCCATTATTTTCTCGTAAGGTTTGGGTGTATTTAGAAAACCTAAATAGAAGCAACTGTTTAGACAAAAGAAATGACCGCCAAAGTTAAGAAACCTAAAGCTACGCCACTTCCACTGCTTGTAGAAGACCATCCCAAGTTGTATTCTGGATTCCCGTTCCTGACGTTTATCCAGTTCAGAACAGAACACGTGCTAGCTGTCGTCGATAATGTCCACGACAATCAGATTCAGTGCTACGTTCTCGATTATTGCGGGCCAGAAGGCATAGATGAGATGAAGTTTATGGAAGTGGTAGATAATTGGCACAAAAATGAACGTGACCTATATCCACTCTCAATTGCACTATCCCGCGCTAATCTCGAAACACACTTCAACAAAATCCACCGCACCTACCACCTAGAGTTCATTACTCGAATCGTTGGCCCTCTTTACACCTACCCAATCGACGAAGTTAAAGTAACCCGTCGCCGCAGACGCAAACCAATCCCAGCATCCATCAAAGTTAGACGAGTTGTGAAACTGAGCTAATCAGCGGAAACACACCTTCAGATGTTTGTGATTCTTGGTTGTTCAACTGAACAGCCTTAGTGAATTCCTGTTCACCATACGGAGTTCTCTGACCTTGCTTGTCGATCACATTCATCTGATCTAACATCTCTAGGCCCTTATCCGTAATTTGGATGCCTTCGCCAGTTGATTGGATCAGACCTTTCTGAGAGAGAACCTGGCCAGCCATATTAGCTTTTTGGTTCGCCTTCAACGTGTCCGAGCCGGCGCCTGGAGTTGGTGCAAACATAATTAACATCAGAGTTTGCACTTGAACGTCAGACAATTGTACTGGCGCTTGAAACTTGTTATCCATTGTAGATACCATTCTTTAGTAAATGGAGCTGTACAATGACGTTGAATGCGTATGCAATAGCGTGAGCACGCTTGAAGCATCCAGTAGGCAACGGCATTTGGTACAATTCCTTGCGTGTTCGTTCTTTATTTAAGACATACTGATCCTGCAGGTGTATTTTTGCAGGTCTGATTAGCGCAATGCAATCAGCTATCTCTTCCACAGAGGTTGGTTTAATGAACTGCAACAGATCATGACTATTTCTCAACTGAAACAACTGTGAGGTTATCGCTTCGTCTGCTAGAAGTGACCAATCAGGTTCTGTGTTCATCAATTTTCTTAACTGCTTCTTATTACCAAAGTAGTCCAAGAGGCTCAAGTGCAGGAAGTCCACCTTAAAGAACCCATAGTCCTCAGCACGATCGTAAGGAATCGCAGAGAGGTTAGAAATAGGGTCTGTAGGAATGGTCTGAAAATACACACCAGCAGGGTGTTTTTGGATCTTTTCATTATTCACTTGGCTTGCGCGAATAGAGTTTGCGAACACCTTACTTGGATCGAACGAAGTAGGTGTGTCAATATCGATGTCCATAAAAATACCCACATAGAGTGGGTATTTTAGTTAAGTTAACATATATTGGCAAGTTACTTCGGATATGTTCGGATCGAAGATCCTTCAGCTGGATCAGCACCATCAATTCGAAACGTATCTATTCGGGTCACTTTATTAATGCTTGAGCTTAAGATGCCCGTTGAATTCGTAACAACTGACCCAACAAACGTTGAAGTAGCGCTTTCTGGAATTGTGGTTAAGCTCGGAGTTAAAACGAAACTAGTACCGTTCCACTGCACATAGAAATAGAATGTCTTGTTGGATGGGTCTGAAACCACTGAAACCAGTTGAACGGTTTGAGTTGGAATGATACCGACCTTGCCGTTCATTAGCACCTGAATTTCAGAACTGTACAGAACGAATCCACTTGCTGACTTCGAAGACAGAATAAATGTCGTTTGCTGCCCACCAGTTCCTGCAAGCCACTTCTCAGCGGATTGGTAGATTCGAGACGCTTGGTCAGACACTGCAGTAAAGTCATTGTAGTACATCATGCATTTGGCTGAGCTGTCGTTCCAAATGTTGGTGTAGTAGAAGCCAAACTTCGAATGAACACCTGTCGAAACCCCCAGCCACGATTGCAAGCTAGTTGTTTGGGTGTTTGACATGAAGGTCATGCTAGGCGACACTTTAAACATACGCTGTTCAGTGTAGTTGCTACCAACAATGGAGATAAAGGTCGGCGAATTGACGAAGATATACGAATTGCCGTCAGTGTGACGGTATACACTAGCTCCTTCCCAATCATTAAAGTATTGAGGGCCAATGATATTGCTCGCTGATGTCAGCAAGCCGCCTGTAGCGCGTGATGTGACTGCGGATGTCGCAGTGCCAGGCCAGACGACACTTCCGGCTACGATTTGCAGTGTGATGAGTGCATATTCGTACTTGAGACCTTCAGTTCCGTTACCGAACACCATACAGTATAAGAAAAATGCGCTACTGCCAAGAATCGTAAGCGGCAACAATGTATGCGTGGATGTGTATGCCGCTGATGGTTTAAATGTTGATTGCGCAATAGTAGCTGCAGTAATTGCATTCATATTGGTGCGGAATGTAGTTGGATCAGCAGCGTAAGTCGCAGCAGCAATACCAGTCAGAGGATTGATGTTATACGCCAGCCAATTTGCGGCTGTGGCGTCGATGCTAGACCAACTAGCCCGTGTTACGATCATCGGGCCTGCGCCATCAATAAATGTTGTCATCGACGAAAGTTGGTACATTGAACCAGCGTTAGTGACAGATAACGGTGTTGGGAAGCACGATTTGTAGCTATTGCTGTCTGTGCTATACACAGAATCAGTTGTAGTTGTTCCAGGAAGATATGCAACAAACGGTTTGGTTGTCAGTTGCTGACCGTATAGCTTCGAGTTTGATACACCACGAAGAATGCTATCGCCAATAAAGGTGACGTGACTAAGTGCTTTCGATAGAATCGAAGCATCATAAGGAATAAAGTTTTGGTATGCGATAGGTGCACGCATGAAGAATGGGCGGCGGTACGCATCCATCTTCTGTTGAGCTAGAGTGGTGCCGGTATATCCACTTAGATCGGATGCCCAGGTTGCGAATCCGTCGGCGTTGCTTGTTCCACAGTATGAGACAACCAGCTTGCTGTTGACCATCTGCACTTTAGTTAAGGAGTTCCAAACTAATAGAGCAGGATTACTACCAGAAGAAATTGGGAACTTGTTCGATTTGTAATCGTCGGTGATCGTTTGAGGCGGTGGAGTTACTAGATCCACTGCGCCACCGAACTTAATAACCCACGGTAGCGTCTGAAAACGTAGCGGATCATCTGTTACGGGATTGTAACGAAGAGTGTTTGCCGCTACGTTATAATCCATGTGCGACGACCAACCAAATTGGTTTTGAGTGCTATTGTACGGAATAAATGCAAAGAACGCGGTAAACAGACGTACTACACCGGCATCATACACATACGAAATCTGGCGACGACCGGATGAGGGGTGTGTATAATATCCACCAAGACGAGAAGAAGGATCGTTCAAGTATTTGAAGTACTTTGCTTCTTTTGTCGAATCAGAAGCATCCATCACAATCGATTGGTTACTTGTACCAGCTACTGTACCAGACATATCCTTCCAATCAACGTTCTTAACAGCGAGAGCGTTTGGAATTGTCGTGGATCGAGTAGTTTGAAAAGCACGGTCGACCGTGTACCAAATATAGCAGAACGCGTTTGCATTGTTTGTTGCACAAGTCACGAACAGATTTGCTTCAGGAATATATGTTCCACCGCCAATGTTTGCAGGAGCCAAGAAGTTCTGAGCTCCGGCTGGAACAACCAACATGTTATTGGTGACATCAAGGAATGTGTGGAAGCGACTATCTAGAGTTCCATTGTGTTCAATCCAGTAGTAACGCTGTTCTGTTAAGTCAACTGTGCTGCGAATGCGAACTAACAAGCCGTGGTCGTTGCCATCTAGGATGTTGCTGACGTACTCATCTGATGACAACCAAGAAGGGCGATATTCACTATCTGTTAGACGGAAGTCAGTCGGTAGGTAGCTACCGGTAGGAGAATACGCATAGAATGTGCGAGTAAATTCGCCATTGTATCCAGGACGCAGCGCTGAAATCGACCCGTCAGGCTCTTGAAGGAAGTACGGTAGCTGTCCCCACGGCTGAATTGCGCCTCGGAAATCTGCTTTGACGTCCATCGGCAGGTACGTATTATCACCTACGCGAGTGATCGGGATGCCGTCCATCCCGAAATAACCAGCATCGGACTCGCTGTATGAAAGGGTATCGCCATTTACTAGGGGCACGACCGCACCACCGGTCATTGTGGACACGATGTTGCTATCGACTCCTAGTTGCCCGTCTAGGACGGGCACTTTAGGGTGGTTTATTGGATTCACATAATTACCAGTTAATTGATCCTGTAGTATCCGGGGTTCCGGAAGAAACAGGAAACGCTGACCCGATAGGATTTACGCTTGGACGGTAAATGTCAAGGCGAGAGACTTTTGATACCGACAGACCAGAAGTAGTAGCACCTGCCGTCGCTTGGAATTGGCCGATGAACACGCTAGTGAAAGATTCAACTTGTGTCGTTAACGAAACGCTAAGAACAGCCAGACCATTTGACAGTGTTACGTACACGTACACTGTTCCTAGGGATGCGCCGATCACAGAAGCAAACGATGTAGTTGCCGCTGGTAGAGAAAACTGACGGCCACTCAGAATCACAGGGATGGGTGAGCCAACAACCAATGATTGACCAGAAAGTGCGATTGGTAGTGCGTTGTCAGTAAGATCGCCCACACGAGTAATCGGCAAAATGCCCTGCGGAAGAAACTTAGCGTCCATTTCAGCTTTGGTGTAAGTGCCTGTACCTACACGGATAACTTGACCAGCGTCATTCTTTGTGTAAAGAATTTGGTCAGCCATGTTGATAGCAAGTTCACCCACATTGATAGCAGAGGGCGCCGGTTGGCGCCCTGCTACAGATGATCTAAGATGTTGTGCTGTATTAGCCATTAAAATGTTCCAGCGTCAAACGAGTAATTCTGGAGGTAACGAAGAGTTACATAGTCCCCAGCAACTGTTGGATCGATAGCATTGGTCACTTTGTAAGTGTTTGCCAGGTCGTAAGTACCAACAATTTTGGACGGATCCAGGGTCGGGATGTCACTTGCGATCAAGGTTGCACCAGAAGTCACAAGACCTTTGGAGTTCACTTGAAGCTTGGTATATGTTCCCGCGATTACACCAGATGCTTTCAGGGTCAGTGGAATCGATACTGCGCCACTCCAGTTCAGAGTAGCGGTACCAGTCGCATCACCTGTGGTGCTGAAAGTCTGGTTGCTAACGACAAAACTCAAAGCCTTTGTCGATGAATTGTATGTAGGCGTGATACCAACGTGGGTTCCCGCTCCAACACTATCAGCTGCTTTGTCCTTGATGTAGTTGTCAATGCCGCTAATGTTCGCCGCGGTTAGAGTAACAGCATTCCACTTGCTAGTAGAAGCGTTATACGCCAGCGATTGAGTATCAGTTACACCTGCTACGAACACGTCCGACAACTTCGCTAGGAAGTTTGTGTCGTCTACGTATTTCTTGTTTGCTGCATCTTGGTTTGCATTTGGTGTCGGTACGTTGATAATTGGTTGGTTTGAAGCATCCAATTGTCTCAGAAGCGTAGTTCCAGCAGCATTCGATGTCATTGCGCCAGTAACAGTCAAGTTAGTAGCAGTTATGTTAGTTGCAGCTATTGTATTAACGGTCAGAGTGCCTGATACTGAGGCATTGGTCATCGACGTATTACCTGACATTGTAGCCGTTGTCAGGTTAGTTGCACCAGTCACATTCAAAGTTGAGGTCAACTGAACAGGAGTGAAGAACTTAGTGATTGAACCAATTGTCGCCGCCAGTCCGTCGGAATTGAAGAAGTTCGCCGAATCAGTACTTGCAGAATACAATTTCCAAACGCTAGCCACAGTTCCAATCGAAGAGCCACTTCCACGATACACGAGACCGTGAACTGCGGCGTTTTCGTCTAGGATCACCTTGCCGAACACATCCATTGAACCATCGACGTTCAGAACAGAACCAGATGAGAACGCAGCAGCAGGCGCACCTACAGCAACAGTTCCTCTGAAATCGTTGAGGCCACTGCTGGTCGAAACGAAACGAGTGTCGGTTGTTACAGAGTCAGTACGCAATACAGCAAGATGCACAGCACCAGCAGAGTTGAGTACTCGAAAAATTGGTTGTCCTGATGCAACGTCAGCCACCGGATAGATTGTGATACCTGTTGCAGTCATGCCTGTTGGTTCAGAAGCAGTTATAACTACTTTGGATCCAGCATTTTGTGCGTCTGTAAAAGTCAGAACACCGTCGTTGATATTAGTGTCTGACGACCAACGCGCATCTGCATAGGTTTTCATGGTACGGTTTGGGAAGTCGTACCATTGTTGACCAACAGTTGGGTTTGCTGGTGAGCTAACACCAGCAAAGTTTTCCAGCAAGTGTACAGCGTTCTCAACCAGACGTTCACCGTAGTCGAATGCGCCGCGAGAAGGTAGAGTCAGAGAAGTAGCTGTAGTGTTGTATGTTGCTGGAGCAATAACAACAGGAGTTTTACCTGGTAAGGTAGCATCTTGGAAGTCGATTACATACACACCAGCATTCAAGACGCCATCAACTACAGCGGCTGGAATTGCTGTAGTTGGGGTCAGACGAGTGTATCCGTTTACAAACACAGAGGATGCTAGACGGTACAAACCGTTGTTCGCAGTTGAGTTGCGAACCTGGAAGTAGCCTCCTGCGGAAACCAGGGTTGTCTGGTCTCCAAGGACTTCGAAGTAGTTGTTGCCACCGGTGATGGCAACCGAATTAATTACAAGCATTACGACCTCTTAGATTTTGTAGATTTCGAATTCATCGTTTGCGAAGACGGAAGCGATGGTAATAGAGGTCGAAGACGTTTCATTGTAATCGCCACCTGTTAGAGTGTTCACGCGCAGCTTCTGGCCGTTACGGAATACCCAAAGTTTGTTTATGTTCGGGGTGTACGTAAATCCAACGTTAACCACTACGTTCGTGCCAGCTGATACCAGCTTGGTGTACAGGTAGTTTGTTTTTGTCGAACTTGCAATCTCATAATCTAGCGTGGTACGTGTGATCATTTCGTGCTGCTGAGTTGCAGCAACATACGTACCTTGCAGGAACAGGGCGCCTTCAATAGGCTCAACGCCGTTAAATGGCAGAGATTGAGCTACCGTAACGAGAGTTGTTAGAATTACATTGCCATCTACGTCTGTGTATGATCCACCTGATACAACAGCAGTAACAGTGTAGACGCCATCGTTGCCTGACGATCCTTGGATGCTAGCAGACCCACCAACTTTGATGCTGGCTGAGAAGTCTTTAGCGATACGAACAGTCTTAGCAGCAGAATTGTACTCGATAACATCAGTGTCGATACCAACAGCTGGAGGGTTTACGAACATAGCATCTTTAACAGACACTTTGTACGTATTGAGAACTTCCAACATTGTGCCGACATCCAGATTAGGATATGTTGGCCAAGTGGTTGGGATCATGGACACTAGCGAGTCATCGATAATCCAATCAAATCCAGCAACTGGCTTGTAGGTGTACGGGATGTCGTAAGGGTCGTGCTTGTGGTATTCATTCACCGTTAGGTCAGGAGTACCAGCTGATTGGTTAAGTGTCAGAGTATACTGCTTGGTTACAGTGTTGTATGTGTACGAGGCACCAGTAACAGTGGTACCAGGAGAAACTGGGGCTGGTAGGTTATCTGCTACGTATTTGCGGACGAACCCTTTTGCAGCAGCTGCAGTGTCATCGTTGTTAGCGGTCACTACGCCATTGTAAACAGGTTGCGGTTGACCGTCTAGCAGGTACATTGTCTGATATGACATCGACGAACCGAGACCGAATCGGAATAGTGGCAATCCAGTAGGGATTGACGAGTGGCGAATATCCACCGAGTCAGCAGAGTCGTTACCAGCTTGAATAGTAAGCTGTGAGGTCGCACCAGAGAACTGGCCGTAGATTGAATGGTTGTTATTACCAGAGGAGTCGAACCAGGACAGAGAATATGTCTTGTTTGTAGCGCCCGCAGAGAATGCAATGTTGTTTGGGAATACACCAGAACCATCCGGTTGAATCTGGATGAACCCACCGCCACCGTGCTGAGCGTCTAGCAAATGTTGGTTAAGAGCCTTTGCAATGTAGTTCTTATCGACAACATAGTTGGTTTGAGTTGCAGCAGTCAGGTAATCATTGGAGTTCCAGGTGATTAACGGACGAACGATTGGATTGTTCCCAGCATCCACGCCACGTGAGATCGAAGACGTAGCAGTACCATCGCCGAACAACAGAGTGCCAGTCATTTGGTCGCCAGTTTTGCTGACTTTACCTGCTAGAGCAGTACCAGTGCTACCTGAACCTGTTGCGATAGTGGCGTTGATTGTGTCAATCTGCGTTTGTAGGCCTTGGCCCACTCCATCAACGTACGATCTGTTCACGAGAGCATACAAGTCACCTGAGGCTGCAGTGATAGTACCAGTGCTAAATGCTTTGTTAATGCCGAGGTCTAGTGTGCCGGTTAGAGTGCCACCAGTTAGAGGCAGATACTTACCAGCGACTGAACTCCAACCTGATGTTCCGTAGACTTTCAATTGTTGGTTCTGGCTATCGTACCAAAGATCACCAACTGTCAGGGTAGTAGCAGCAGGGGCATCGACAGAAGATATGACGTTGGTAATGTCAACCCACTTAATCACATTGCTCACGTTTGTAGCAACGCGCATTCTCGAGTAGCCTGGTGCTGCAGCAGAGATAAATCCACCAATCACTGAGGTAGGCAGAGAAATTCCGTCACCATTTGGCGCAGCGAAAGTAACTGAAGTAGCTCCAACCCCAGCAGATGCTGTTGCTGTAACGATAACAGACACCTGTTGGAAGGTATTGTCGACCGAAGAGTTAATTGGGTTGAACGACAAAGTCAATTGGGCATTCGAAGCAATGAACGCAGTGAATACGTCTACCAAGTCACCGATGAAGAACAATGTTGTTGCGCTCGACCAACCAGAAACAGTGTAGATTGTTCCGGTGTCGAACCAAAGTTGACCTTCGATTGGGTTTTGAGGCTGAGCTGGGCCTGCGAAATTTTCAAGGAGCTGTACGAAGTTCTCAGCGACGCGTTCACCATAGTTTGGTACATCGCGGCCGTACAGTAATAGGGATGTATCAGCGCGAGGTGCGTTGATATCAAGAATTTGGGAGACTGGACTGATTGCCCCGTTCGTTTGGTATGGCTCAATGATGAACCCTTCCTTGCGAGGATCAGTGAAGTTTACTTTGTAGAAGCCTGGAAGAGCCATCTTTCGACAATGTCCGGTTTATTTGGACTATTTATGTCGAAAGATGCTTCTAGGAACTAGCGTTGCTGGCGTTGCTGACCAATTGCCTGGCGAACTACGTCAAATAGCTGGCGAACTGAGCGGATGTCACGGAATTCGTTGATGTGGCCGGTCGATTGCAGGTCATTGAGAATGCTATGAACGTCCTCGATCACACTACGGTCTTTATTGCGAAGACCTTGAGTGATTGAATGGTTGTATCGAGCAAGCTGTTCGGGCTCAGTGGCGAGAAACTGAGTAATTGCTGGGGCCGATCCTGCAAGTGCACGACCAACGAGTGTAAGAAAGCTGCCCGAATCGTAGCCTTCTGTAATGTCTATGAGACGCATACGTAAATCCTTTTCGGTTATTTACGCTTGACTTTTGCTTCCTTGGTCAGTAATTTGAATTCACAGCTTCCCACCAAGAACTCTTGGTTAAAGTAGGCGATTGTTTTCTTGACAGATGGGTTATCACTGGCTATGATTGAGTCATAGGTCATGATCTCTAGCAGGTGGTCGTAAAGTTCGGGGTATTCAGGATATGGTTGGTAAAATTGGTCTTTACCGTGGAGTAGGAGGGGGTCTAGGAGGTATTCTTGGGCTGGACACTTGAAGTAGTGTTCGAGGAGTCTTGCGTAAATTACTGCGACGTTGTATGATTTACTTGGAAACACGAGGGGAGCATCATTCTCATACCATTGCTGGAGACAATGATGCACAATCTGTTGGTCGTTGACGTGGTATTCTAGGTCTGTAATCTCGTCGTCAATATCATTGGCGTGGAGGGCATAGAAAATATCTTGTAGAATCTTATGACATCTGTTCACTATACCACTCCAAGAGATGGTAAAAGCCATTGCAAGAGTTCTCTGTGTTCTCGACGTGACGATAATGCTCCGTCAAACACCGTCCGAGATACTTGCATTGGCCACAATATGAGTTATTTACGACGCGATTGCGCTCAACAGCCGTCCAATCTTTGAACTCGCCAGTTGAGTTTAGCTCGAGGAAGAATTCTCGGTCGTTGAGGTCAAATTCGAGGACTCCGTATTTGCCGTTGGGCGTGATGTAGATATGGTCGGCGGAGTACGCTTGGTATTCTCCAGCCAGAGATCTCTCCAAGCGGTGAGTGTTTTCAATGGGAAACTCGACTCGATGGCTATTTTCAATCCAAGTGCGCGTATATCTTTCAAACTCAACATCAGTGACCCCTAAGTTATTTGATTGGTTAGATGAATATGGTTTGATTTCCACACTCAGAATGTTTGAGAAGCAGCCTAGCATTTCTATCATTGCTTCTACGCCAAACTCAATCACCTTGGGGGTGCAGAGGATGAGAATTGCAACTGGAACAGGGGAGACCGCGATGTTAGTCAGCGTTGTCTCCCACCGTTCTCTTGCTGGACCGTCGAAGCTCACACTAGTAACCACATTTAGGTCATTCACAATTGGTGAAATTCGAATGTAGTTCGTGTTGAGGTTAATCGTTCCAGAGAAATGTCGTCTAATAGTATCCAATAGTCCAAGTTGATAATCAACTGGCAACGCTGAAATCTCACCACCGTACAAGTCAATGTGGTCAATCACACCGAGATCTGCAGTAATTTCTGACAACATCACATCAAGGCGGCTGAGATCCAATTTCTTGGTGTCTCCAAGCTGTTCTTGAGTGAGGTAACAGAAATTGCAACGGAGATTGCAGAGGTACGATGGGTTAATCGACAAGTTCAATGCGGATGAGCTCTGGATAAATGAGACCTTGGAGTGACTCGATGTCGTTCGTTAAGGTCTTCATCAACGTACAATGTGCCTCAACAATACCATGTTGCTTGTGATCCTTGATGGTCTTACGGCAGCCATTGCAGATGTTGAAATTTGGACACGAATAGCAACCACTGTGCATTGCGTCCAACATCAAGTCATCAGAAAGAGGCGTTTGTACAGGTCCATTCATCGTGACCTCGTCGTAGAACTTGATTGGGTAGATTTTATCATCAGCCAATGAGCCACACGAATAGTAATCACCACCTGGATTTAGAGCACGAATGCCAGAATCACATGAGCGGTTCTGAGGACAGCAAGTTGCACCACCGATTAGACGTTCAACCATCTGCTTTGTATTGAACTCCCAAGTTGTCCAACCACGCTTTGCAATTTCAACGTAGGTTGCATACATCTTAGAGAGTTGGTACGGCTTACCTTGAACACCAGACGCCATTGCGTAATTGAGTTTGCACTCGACATTCATCTTGACCGCAAGTTCTACGTTATCAAGCGCTGAATCTTCATTGTCGTCGTTGATGACACTAATGAAATCGGGTCGATATCCAACGTGTTCAAGCATAGCATCCGACACATCCCAAAAATCCTTCTCAGTAAACACACGAGTAGCTGTAATGCGACGTGTGTCACCGTAGTTGAACGAAGTAGTGACGCCGACACGTTCATTTCTGAACAACGGAGCCCACTTTGCAGGGTTCTTATAGAAAGGCCAGAGATTGCTAGTGAACGACAAACGTGCAGGATAGTCATGTTCGTCACAATGGTTGATGATGTCCCAGTAATATTGGGGATCCAGCATCAGAGGATCGCCACCATTCAAGATGATGGTGTTTGTTTCAGGAAAACGCTTGAGAAACTGCCAGACGTAATCCAAATCGAGCGTGATCCCACGGTCGTCGTCGGGGGCGATGTTTGTTGAGCTGCAGAATGTGCAGCGGAAGTTGCATTTTTCTGTTACCTTCAAAATTAAATCCACTGTATTCTGCGCTCCTGTTTACTCGTCATGGGTGACCCATGTAAAATTCATGGTAGATATTATTATACATTAAGGTTTAATCTGTGCACTACGTTTATATTCTCAGCTCTCCAATTACCAATCAACCGTTTTACGTAGGTAAGGGTTCAGGGAACCGAATGATGGTTCATGAAAAGAATTACACGACTCCTAGAGAAATTGCGAACAATCCAATAAAGACAAGCACTATTAAGAAAATTAAGGATGCTGGCTTGTCTATTATCTATGAACAAATTGAGTGTGATAATTCTGATACGGCGTTTGTATTAGAGCGAAGTTTGATCGAAAAGTTTGGACGACGTTGCAATGGTTCTGGAATACTCGCCAATATTACGTCAGGTGGAGAGGGAGGGAAACCCGGCCTTACGGTTCACCAATATGAGCTGAGTGGAGAGTTTATTAGAACATTTGAAACCATCAAGAATGCGGCACTGCAATCTAGTGTGACAGTTTCAGCAATCCAAAGTGCAGCAAATCTAAACTCATCATTGAAATCGGCCGGTGGATATCTCTGGTCATACGAAAAGCACGATCAACTCGACTCGCACGTTCATGAACTACACCAAGTCGTAACACAATTCTCTAAGACGGGTGAGGAGATTGCTACTTATTCGACAATTGCGGAAGCTAGTCGAGCAACTGGAATAGACCCCGGAAACATTTCAGCTTGCTGTTCAAAAGATCTGAAAACTGCTGGAGGATTTGTATGGAGATTGGAAGGTGACGCGTTTACGCTATTGGAACACAAGTCCAGTGTTGCAGTCAATCAGTACGACAAGAAAACAGGAGAATTTATCGCTGTGTTTCCTTCATTCAAGCTCGCAGCACAGGCTGTTGGATGTGATGCATCCAACATTTCCCGTTGCTGTGCAGGTAAACTCAAATCTGCTGGTGGGTTTGTGTGGAAGGCTTAATATTCAAAGCCTTGGCTGTCCTCCCAACGACACCACTCGAGAAATGTATCGAACGCTCCGAGTAGTTCAGTGGGATCTACTAAACCAACAGGCATAGGCTCTTCGGTTAGCCACTGTTGGACGAACTTGCGAGTGCCAGGAACGTACCGCTCCATGTGCAGCATAGACATTGGACGACCCTTGCTGTGGCGGAGAACCCGCTTAACAGAACCTATGCGCTCTCCTTCGTGGACCGCGATACCTGGCTTAATAAGTGGATTGGGTTCAACCTCACCATACAACCAAACGCCTTCGTCATCCTCAATGCAGATGGCCATCGTATCTTCCCACCAAGGTAGGTCAGCTGCAGGTCCTGTGAAAGGGTACACTGCAACAACGATACCATCTTGCATAGCGAACACATCCTCACCATCTGGTGCATATAGATCGATGCCCGAATGAATGTCGTTTGCTCGCACAGTGCCAAATGCACCGCAGTGCTTACCGTAGGGAATCTGCGTTTCACGTTTACTGATGCGCTGGAGAACGTTTGCGTCGTC
>Ga0075038_10108166_pt1 | contig 31083 bp, 47 predicted proteins | sample OrgsoiRN2013_055_FD_67573 | JGI IMG/M metagenome (GOLD analysis project Ga0075038, IMG submission 67573) | Permafrost soil microbial communities from the Arctic, to analyse light accelerated degradation of dissolved organic matter (DOM) -... | ecosystem: Environmental > Terrestrial > Soil >... | reverse complement strand
CAGATTCGTGCCCGCTACCAATCTTGATTGATATGTTGGACAGAGTTCTTGCTGCATCTTCTACGATGAGCGGAATTAAAAAACCTCCCGAAGGAGGTTTTTGTGTCAATCCTGCGGTTTACAGGACTGTTTTCGTTTCAACGCAGCATCAAACGCTGCCTGCAAACCAGCTCGATCGGTGATGAGAGTGCCACCCACACCATTCCCCATTTCGACTAGTTCAGCCACTTCTGGACGAACTGATTCGCCAATGGCTTTCAGTTTATCAACCAAACGGTCGTACCCGACACGGAGTTTGTCGATATCAGCAGCTAATTCCTTGGCCACGTCCTTATCGTCTGCAGCAGCCTTAAACTTGGCAGCGATCTCACGACGCAGGTTCTGGAATTCTGGATGGCCAGCTAATTTGAGGAGTGCATGATCAACGTTCTGATCTTGCCCGACACGGGTGACCAGAAGCTTAAACAGAGGAGGCTTGACATTCACGACGTTTCGATTAATGGGTGAACCAAGAATGCGAAAGGCAGTATAAAGGTCAATGTCTTTTTGAGGATCAGATTCGTGCCCGCTACCAATCTTGATTGATATGTTGGACAGAGTTCTTGCTGCATCTTCTACGATGAGCGGAATAGAGACGGGAAAGCCTTCCATCAAGGCCCCGATGTTATCCACAGCGGAGGCCTCGACAGACGCAATTGTATCAGTTTGTTCTTGGAACGAGGTGATAAGTTTCAGGGTCATAGTCTTTTAGTGGAGTCTGACCCTATTTAGATCAGACTGGATCGTTAAGATACACGCTCATCGACGGTACAGAGTCTTTGAGAGAGATCTCGCTGTATACAGCATCACCGTGGTAAGACTTGAGTTCAACTGGGTATCCCCACAAGTATTCCAGGTGTTGCATAACTTCCAGAGTTTCTTCTTGGTCGAGTGGACGACCGTTAACCATCGTGTGACGCAGCACCAGAGCACGGTCAGTAGTATGACGGAAGTCCACCACTTGGATCTCAGGAATGAACGTACTGAGGTTGCGACTGTGAGCCAGTGTATCACGAACCTTGCGATATCCCGCATCGTTGTGAATTGCCACGACTTCAATGTCATCGTTGCGTTCGTCATCGAGGATGGTGAAGAACGAGAACTCTTTGATGATTGTCGGTGACAAGAACTGTTGGATGAATGACTCATCTTTGAAGTTCCGCATTGCCCAGTCGAGTGTTTTCAACCAGTCGCCACAGCCAACCCACTGCTGTCCACCGAACCACTCACGGTCTTCCGCAGTTGGTTCCATGGCAACACGCTTGATGTCCTTGAACATAGCCCAACCCAATGCGTACGGGTTCACACCATTATTACTTGGGTGCTGCCAGACTACACCAGCATGAGATTCGTAGAACTCAAGCATGAAGCCATCGTCTACCATCTTCATCTCGTGCAGATCGTGCATCAAAGTGTAGTGCCAGAAAGTAGCCCAACCTTCGTTCATGATCTGTGTTTGACGTTGCGGGTAGAAGTACTGAGCAATCTTGCGAACGATACGCAGGATCTCACCTTTCCAACCGCTGCCACCTGGCATGTTCTTCTCGATGAAGTACAAGATGTTTTCTTGTGGCTCGAAGCCACCGTCCGCATCACGCTCCAGAGGTTGGTTCTCGCCTTCCCATATAGCAAAACGGTCCATTACCACGTCAGCAGTACGACGCTTGTATTCAGCACGTTCTGCTTCGCGATCACGAACCTGAGCTTTGGTTGGAGTTACACGTTTGTGCTTGTCCACGCCATAATTCTGGAGTGCGTGTGCAGCGTCCAGAACAGCTTCCACTTCAGCCCAACCGTGACGTTCTTCGCACTTGGCGATGAAATCGTTGGCGAACACCAGGTAGTCGATAATTGCTTCGGCGTCAGTGAACTGCTTGAAGAGGTGGTTCCCCTTGAAGAAGCTGTTGTGACCGTACGCAGCATGAGCGACAACAAGAGTCTGCATCATCATGGAGTTTTCTTCCATGAGGTAGTTGATGCACGGCGAGCTGTTGATTACCAGCTCGTAAGCCAAGCCCATCTTACCAGCCATGTACGACTGATAGTTCTGAACAAACGATTTAGCGAACGACCAGTGCTTATACATCACTGGCATGCCGACCGATGAATAGGCATCAAGCATCTGCTCAGATGTCACGATTTCAATCTGGTTAGGATAGGTATCCAGACCATACTTATCGCGAGCGATCTTGCCTAGTTCATGGCACACATCATCGATTGCTTGAGACGACCAGTCTTGACTGGACTTAATTGGAAACGTGGAGCTCATTTGAAGTACCCTTCAGAAAGTTGGCACACGAGAGGATCTTTGCTTTCAAGCATATCGAATAGAGAGTCGATTACCTTGTGAATTTGAATCTGGTCAGCAGTTTGACCTTCCCAACGAGGATCGCCCATAAGCATACCAATCAACTCTTTGGCGTTAGCGGTCAAGTCATTGGCAGCCTGCTGTGGGAGGTAGCCGAGATCAGCACCCTTCGAAATTTCAGAAGCCAGGGCCACAAAGTACCAGCAAACCATCTCAGGCGGTGCACGGAACTTAGTCAGCGCATTGAACCCGATGTTGCGGTGTTCAGTGATCGTCGAACCGCTGTTGTGGAGTTTATCACAGCACACAACGAGAAACGATTCTGGATTCTTGTTCTGGAACTTCTCCACATATTCCAACTTGCGTTGGTACCAGCCAATCTTCGGACCTTCGCCTTTGATGCAGTCACTGCAATCGAGGACGATGTCCAGAGTGGTCTGACCACAGATGCGAAGAATGTCATCGCGATATTGAGGGCCACAGTCTTCAAGCATGTCGTGACAGAGGCCACCCATAGCTTGACTGTAGTCGCCACCATAACCTAACACCATCGCAGATACTGCCAGAGGATGCGAGAAGTATGCGATGTCTGTCCCTTTACGAACTTGGTCGCGATGGGCTTCTTCAGAGAGTTTGGCAGCTTGCAGATATTGTTCGATCATGGATTTCACCTTTTCATTTACTCTTATAGCATCCTTGCTATTCGAATGTAAGTCAACGATTAACTAAAGCCGCAATCACAGAAAGAACCGCCTTTTTGGCGATTGCAAGAACTGGAATGACTGGCAAAAGAACTTTGCATACCGACGGGTTTCAACTTTGTAGCTGCACACGGACCTTTGTGGCCGTGGCCACGGGAACATGACCATCCTTCTGGAGGAGTAGTGCACAGCTCCATCTTTTCAGGTTTGGTTGGCAATACGTTCCAGAAGTTGCCTGCGTTCACCTTGTTGATGTAGCCACCCTCGTCAAAGGCACTTTGCGGCAGGTGCTTTTTTAAGAACACTTCAACCATGCGCCAGTCGACGACTTGGCTAGTGCATTCAATGAACAGGAGTCGCTGCCCAGCTACTTCATCAACCAACATCGACATGCAAACTGGCATATCAGCGAGGAATCCGAGAGTGACCATCGGTCCGCCACCACCAGCTTTCCACGACAATTTGTCAGTGGTGTAATGCCATTCCTTCCACAAGAAGTGCTTTTCAGCGGAAGTGGCTTCGACTACACCAACTACACCTTCCAGGAAGTGCTTGTAAGGATTAACCCATTCGGTCTTCATTGCTTGGCTTCCATCATCTTGATGAGTTCTTCACGAGTGACATACGCATTTTCTTTGTACAACTTCGGCCCGTAATGTGCATACTTGCTATTCAGCAGGTAGTTGATTACACGATCACTATCAACGACTTTCGCCTTGAACTCAACTTTACTTTCCGTCTTCCCAGTAAAGATGCCAGTGTTATCAACATTTTCGTCATAGTTCAATTCAGTAACAACTGGATCTTCCAACAACTCGATGTTGATGCTGCCATATTGGCTACATTCCCAGATCACGTCGCCCTTTTTCAGAGCGACGACTTGGTCAAAATTGAAACTCATTAACGGGCCTCGAAGAGTTTACGGAATACACCGTAGATTTCTGTTACGTCCGCGATGCGCTCTTGTGCAAAGTTCTTCGCGGTCACTTCAGCCTGATACAACGTGAACATATCAGATTGGCTGTACTGGGTGATGTCGATGTAGAAGTAGTACTGAACCTTCGCGAGGATCTTATTCAACTCGGTCATGGTTGCAGCGTGGTCTGACTGGAAGTTATCGCCATCAGATACCTGAGCCACGTATACGTTCCACTCAGCTTTGTCGTAACGGTCGTCGATGATCTTGTTAACCAGTTTCAGACCTTCTGACACAACAGTGCCACCGGTTGCACGATCGTAGAAGAATGTTTGTTCATCTACTTCATCAGCGGTGTGGTGATGGCGTACGAATACGATCTCCACTTTCTCGTAGTTCTTGTACAAGAAGAGGTACAACAGCATGTAGAAGCGCTTGGCGATATCTTTGTGCCAGTTCGTCATCGAACCGCTGACGTCCATCAAGCAGATCATTACAGCTTTGGTTGCTGGAACGGACTTCTGAGTCCAGTTGCGATAACGCAGGTCGATCTCGTCAACGTATGGAACGTGCTTGATCTTGCGCTTCAGTTCGATCATCGCATCGTCTAGATCGTCCATCTGCTGTTTGATCTCACAGATGCGGATCTCGTCAACTTCTGCTTCCAGTTCCAGCTTCAGGGCAGCGAACTGAGCTTCCATTTCACGCAACTTCTTTTTCTTTGGTGTACGCAGAGCAGCGCGACGAGAGATCGACGATTTCATGGTTTGCATGAGATCCAGCGCAGAAGGGTTACCTTCACGAGAGAAGCCATTACGCATCGGTTTCTTTTCGTCGGTGACTGCCAGTTTCTTTTTCGCCAAATCTGGCAGTTCCAGGTCTTCAAAGAAAAACTCGAGGAACTCATCGCGGGTCAATTCGAAGGAGAATTCATCCTCGCCATCGCCGCTGTTACCAGCCTTACCTTTACCTGGGCCACCGCCACCCTTTTTAGGACGTGCAATGGTATCGCCAGTGTTGAACTTGTGACGATCGTTGCCGGGAATGGTTCGTTCAGTAACGCCACCTTCACCGTGCGTAATCGAAGGTTCACGAAGGTCTTTGATAGGAACGCGAACCTTGTTACCGCCCTTGACGATGTCGGCGATGTTGCCATTCTGAACGGCGTCTTTGACGGTTTTCTTTACTGAACCCTTAACCCGATCAAGAAGTTTCTTGCGGTTTGGGGAACTCTTGCCTTGACCGTTAGGACGACGATCAACAATGTAGTGAGACATGGTATCTCCAGAGACACGAAAGGGGTGAGATTTCTCCCACCCCTTTGTTGGGATTGCTTACTTGTTAAGAATCATTCGCAAATGTTAACGATTCTTGTTGAACCGCATGAACCACTCCACCAGAACTTGCACTTGCTTACGAGTGTAACCACGCTCAACCATGCGATCTACGAACGCTTTGTGCTGGCGCTCCATTTCGGAGTTGGCTTTGTGGTTGAAGCTGATGATTGGCATCAGGTCTTCGGTGCGGGAGAAGATGTTCTTCTCGATGACGGTGCGCATTTTTTCATACGACTGCCATTCTGGGTGATTGCCGCCACGATTGGCCTTCTCTCGCAGTACGAAGTTTACCACTTCGTTACGGAAGTCTTTCGGGTTGCTGATACCAGCGGCCTTTTCGATCTTCTCGCACTCGTTGTTCAGTACTTCGCGATCGTACATCTGACCGGTATCTTTGTCGCGGTAGTCGATCTGCTGGATCCAGGCATCAGCGAACATCACGTAGCGTTCGAACATGTTCTGAGCGTACTCAGCAGAGTTCTCGATGAACGCGTTCTGCAGTTCCTTGCCGATTTTCTCAGCATACATTGGGAACAGTTGGCCTTTGATGAAGCCCAGGTATGCTTCCTGACGTTCGCCATCCATTTGTTCCTGGCGAATGGCTTCTTCGAGCACGATCATCAGGTGGACTGGGTCAGCAGCGATCTCGTCATCGTCGTAGTTGAACACTTTCGACAGAATCTTGAACGCGAAACGAGTGGAGCTACCGTTCATGCCTTCGTCAACACCAGCAGCATCCTGGTATTCTTGAATCGACTTCGCACGCGGGTCGATGTCACGAATGTTGTCGCCGTTGTAGATGCGCATCTTCGAGTAGCTGTTCGAGTTTTCAGGCTCTTTCAGACGAGACAGAACCGAGAACTGTGCCAGGGTTTCCAGAGTGTGAGGTGCGCAAGGCATCTTCGCCAGTTTGGAACTTGCCAGCAGTTTGCGGTAGATCGCGACTTCTTCGTCAACGCGCAGGCAGTACGGAACCTTCACGATGTACACACGGTCGATGAACGCTTCGTTGTTCTTGTCGTTCTTGAAGGTTTCCCATTCCGATTCGTTGGAGTGAGCCAGAACAGTGCCAGAGAACGGGATCGCCCCGAAGCCGCTGGTGCCGTTGTAGTGACCTTCTTGTGTTGCGGTCAGCAGAGGGTTCAGCATCTTGATCGGTGCTTTGAACATCTCCACGAATTCCATCAGACCCTGGTTGGCGACGTTCAGTGCACCTTTCCAGGAGTAAGCATCCGCATCGTCCTGGGAGAAGTCTTCCAGTTTGCGAATGTCGACCTTACCGACCAGAGTCGATACGTCTTGGTTGTTCTCGTCACCAGGTTCAGCTTTGGTGATTGCGATCTGGTTCAGGATCGACGGCTGCAGTTTCATGATCTGGAACTTGGTGACGTCGCCTTCAACTTCTTCCAGGCGCTTGATAGCCCATGGCGAAGGAATGACCGACTTGATCACAGCTTCCGGAATGTCGTATTCGCTGGTCAGCATCGCGATGCCGTCCGGGCTGTTGAACAGGCCGAGAGGCGATTCGAAGATTGGCGAACGATTGCCATTTTGATCGACGATGGTGTAGATTGGGAACTTTTCCATCAACATCTTCAGGCGTTCTGCCAGAGACGATTTACCACCACCAACTGGACCCAGGAGGTACAGGATTTGCTTGCGTTCTTCCAGGCCTTGAGCAGCGTGGCGGTAGTAAGCAACGATCTTCTCGATTGCTTCTTCCATGCCATGGAACTCGGCGAAGGCTGGGTAGCGTTTGATCTTGCGATTCTGGAAGATGCGGCTCAGGCGAGCGTCTTCACGAGTGTCGACCACTTCTGGTTCGCCGATCGCTGCGAGCATACGCTCGGCCGCAGTCGCGTAGGTAGTCGGTTCGGATTTGCACAGATCCAGGTATTCGCCAAGCGAGATTACTTCTGGTTTCTGACTTTTGTGTTGAGTGGCGAATTTTGCAAGAGCAGTCATCGGTATACCTTCAGTTCATTTGTGAGGGGGTGAATGATTCAACATCGATATTACATGTCAGCGATTAAACTTTCAACAGGTTTTTCGACTGAGAAAGAAGAAATCGCCAGAGCTTTTGCATCTTTCCCGATACGAAGCAATAGAGTCTGAATTTCAGAGTCGAGAAGTCTGGTATAACGACCTTCCGGATACTCGAGAATCGACTTGCTGCCCATGCCAGGACGTGGCTTCAACTTCGATGCCACTTCGTCACGTTCTTTCTTGTAGCCTGGGACAGTAACTCGAGACAAGCCCAAGCTAACGTCTATACGCCGAACCAAGTCGGGATCGTGCGGAAGCGCTTCTGTCAGCAGCGCGAAGATCGCACCCCGATTTTGTACACTTCCGCCGATCACAGCTCGTACAGCTTCTTCGAGAGCAATTTGCTCAGGTTCCAACAAACGTAGGCGCTTGGCGCGTTGGATTTCCAACGGAATACGTTTTAGAGGCCACCAGATTGACTGGCAGAAGCCTTTGGCGAGAAAGAAACGGATCGGCCAACGGCGTTTGATACGCGCATCGTAGTTCTCGTAAGAACCGAACCAGGTGGTGCCCGGACGTGCAAATGTATGCAGTCGGTTTGGGTTTTCTTTGGTGTGGCGAATGAGATTGAACGCGAACATGCTTTCAGTAGCGGGGAACATTGAACCCCAAGTGCTATTATTCTGAGTGGCTTTGTAAGGTTTCATTATCCAATCTCGTTTAGTTGAATCGCTTTGTTGAAATCAATTATACAGAAGTTTAAAAGACTTTCAACAAAGTAATTATTCTTTAGCGCATACAAAAAAGCCTGGCAAATGCCAGGCTTTTTTCAGAGTAGACGAAACTTACGATTCGAGTAGTTCACGTTCAGCGTTAGTGTCGCGATCAACAGCAGCATCTTCCGAGAACACACCGTCTGCGTAACGCCCTTTCTTCTTGTCTTTCAGCTTCTTGATAACAGCTTCCAGACATTGGTCTGTAGTCAGACCCAGCGCATCTGCCAGAACTGCCAGATACCAATGAACGTCACCGACTTCTTCTTTGAGGTTAACGAGATCGCCTTCACCTTCGATAAACTTGATGGCAGCTTCTACCAGTTCGCCACTTTCAGTGGCAGCACCGAGAATACCGTGGGCAACACGAGTGTCGATCGGAATGTCTTTGTACGACTCTTTGTAGATGATGTGGCGATAATCGAGTTCGAATGCACCTTGGCGAATCTCATCGATGTAGTGTTGCAGTTTGATAGAATCGAAGTCGCCCTTTTCACCGTAGTAGAAGTTACGCTTGAATTGGTCGATGATTTGGGAAGCAGCTACAAAGGTGCGCATTGCGCAAAGTAGTTGTTCGGGGTTGGCACGGATAACTTGAACGACGCTTTCGGTGGATAGTGCGTCAACGGTGAATTCGGTATTAGTTGTTTGGATAGTCATATGATATTCGTTATCTGATTCCGACGAATCGGAGTTGTAATGCTCGATTAGAAGTTTGCGGCCACGTTCACTGATCGCTCTCGACTTTTCTACGCTGATATTCATGATGGATGGCACAGTTTGTTCACGGTTCTTTAAAGCCCGTTCCAACAGACGTGCATTGCCGGCTTCTGCGGCTCGGTCCAGAGCAGCGTACCACTCTGGACTTTTTTGAGTCTTCTTTCGATGACCGCGGGGATTGGTCAAACTTGTTCCCAGGCCAGCACTTGTGGCGGCTTGACAAACAGATATTTCTTGCCTTCATGGGTCATCTTTGGAGCGCCAGAGATCACTTCTTTTGGCAGATGCAGGATATCGCCAACTTTGATGCCGTTGGTTCCCAGCTCTTTACCTGATGCGTCCCAAGTACCTGGACCAACGCCAATAACTGGACATTTCAGAGTTGCTTCTTTATCCGCAACCAAAACGATACCGTGAACGGTCTTGGTAACTGGAACTGGTTCTTCAACCAGAATAAAATCGTGTAGTACTTTAATGGTCATGCAAGTTCCTGGTAGTTGTCTTGAACTTTTTGTTGTGCTTGCGCAAAGTTCTTTACTAAAGTGGTTTCGTGATGAGTTGTGCGTTCAGACTTGCGACGGTCGAAGTAGTCTCGAAGATGCTTGATCTGGAATCTCATGGCTTTAGGACCAAATGAGAAGTCCATGTACTGATCGACATACTTCGTCCATAGAATGCGAGCACGAGGATTGTTTTCAATTCGCTGTTTGAATCCGTTGAGTGCTTTCTTCGTTGTCTCCGCATCGCCATACATGTAGTCGATCATCGTGTTCGCTTTAAGCGGATGGTCTTCTTCGTTGTATCGCAGGTCCATGTCGCGGAGAACCATCATCGTTGCGACGTATCGAGCACAAATATCTTGTTGCTTTGGATCGTCTGCGTATTGAAGCAACATGTCGAGAAAGGTATACACACTTTCCTGAAGTTGGATAATCTCTTTGATTTTCATTGGGTAGTCGTGTTTTCTGCTATTTATCGCCGTAAATAACCAAAAACGATTAATCACTTTGAAGCTAGTAGACATTACAGAGGGAAGAAACTTTCCTCAACGCAAAGATTTCGCCCAAGTAGTAAAAGCCACGATGAAAGCTGCGGAAGGCCTGAGTTCAGAGGCACGAATCGCAATCCAAACGTGGCAATCTTCTAGCTGGCACCTTAACGCTATGCAGCGAGCACACAAGGAAGGTGGCGGCGGAGTGTTCGAAGAAATCTACAATGCTTTTGGTCCAGTTAGACAACTAATGAACAACCTATACGGACAGACGATTGAATTGCACCGTGGCATCAAGAACAACGGCAATGTCTCCCACATGGAAGGCCGTACAATGTTCTCTTGGACTCTCGATCTCGATACTGCGCAATCGTTTGCAGGCATGGGACGTCAAGGACAGACGAAGACCCTTACACCAGATGAAATTACTGCATTAGTGGACAGATACAACCAAACGGGTTATGTCTTCGCACTTGGTTACCAACTTATACGCAGCAAGTACAGCCCAGAGTATTTCGACATTTGGAAGAATCGTCAGGCTGTAACAGATGGCGATGACATCAGGAAGTTCATCACTGGTGTGAACAACGATCGTCTAGAGTGGAACAATCGAGGGGAAGGAAAAGGTCGTGTGACAACCAAAGCAATTCCCATTGAGAGCATTGTCTGGATGGCACACGAACTAGGTTCTGCGGAGTTTATTGTTCTAAGTGACGCAGGCTGATTCGAACATACTTAATGGGCTTGTGATCCTGGCAGTGGCGACCGTAGTTCTCACTGCAAGTCCAATCGTGTTTATCGCAGATGCCTGGAAGATGCGGTTTGTTCCGAATCTTCACAAACTTTCTGCAGTTGCCACAACGCTTCAAAGTGTGCGTTCAACGCAGGATGCTGGAAGCCAGCTGAGGTCGTGGACGTTCGGCAGCTGAATCAACACACCGGTCTCATCGCCATCGCGTACGTAGAACTCTTCGCTGGATGCAATCGCTCTGTGGATGTCGCCGAGCTCGTTATCCAGAAAGTCGCCTTCTGTCGGCACTGCAACAACTTTGACGCTGTTGCCTTTGATCGCGTGTTTGCGACGGAACTTCACAGCTACTTGACGTTCGAGTTTGCTCACGGTATTTCCTTAGTTCAAATGTAGACGACTGTGCGCAGGAATCTTGGACATTAAGAATTCCATCTGATCCTGGAGTATGCGTTTGTTGGTCATGATCAGGTATTCTGCACGGTTTGGAACATACGGCAGGTAAAGCAATTCGTGACCATATTCAGTTGGAGTCCGGTCACCTTTCATGTTGTTACAACGCTTACACGAAGTAACGCAATTCATCCAGGTATTCGCACCGTTCCGAGATGTCGGAATAACGTGATCTCGAGTCAGGTCACTGTCAGAGAAGACGTTCCCACAGTACGCACACAGATGGCGGTCACGTTGGAACAAAGCCTTGTTGTTCAGTAGAGGCGTATTGTAGCGTACAGCAGCCTCAGCTCTCATTGTCTTGCCACGAATAGCAATAATGCTGCTCAGCGCAAGTTGGCTTTGTTGATTTGTTGCACGCGATGTCCCACCATGCAGGACACATCCGTCACCGCCAAAGTCCCACGCCACCAAGCTTTTGGTGTAGTAGTATGCTGCGTCTTCGTGTGTGATCCATTGATGGGGGTTGCCCGCGACATCAAGTGCTAAAATTAATGGGTGCATGGTGGACATTTCCTAAGTCTCTGCTAATACCATGATTCTAAAGTGAAAGATAGTATGGGGTGTTGTTATTCTATTTTGGGTTTCGTGCTTTTACAACGTTGAATAAATGATCTACTCGATGGCGCTGGCTGGGCGCAAATACAAAGAAGTCTGCGAGTCGACTGCCAATTCGTAGCGAGCAAATGTGACCGTTGTTCCAGTAAATGTGTGATTCACTTTTGTGTTGGATGAACTCGACTTTCCCATCCCAGTAAACCGTTTGCATCTCTCCGAACGTCCACGAATCTGGGTCGTCTACAACTGACCTTTCAATCTCTTGTAACTTAGCCTCAAGCTTAGGGAGGCTGTCGCGGTAGTTGCATTCATATGGATCTTCAGTCATTTGCGGGCCAAACAGAAACGTGCCAGTGTCGGCAGGAATTTGATCGAAATCCAGAGGTTACACCAAAAACCAGGTTCGGGTACGAATGGTTTCGGTTCAGTTCCAAACGCTCTCATTGACGCCAGTTGAGCGTCATTTGGAACATATGCGTGGCGCTCATTGAACGCCGCACGAATCAATCGACCCTGATTGTCACTGAATACGCGTTCGTTCTTGCCCCCGAAGGTTTCCACAATTGGTGCGTTGCTCGTACCAGACCAATAAACCGTTTTAGACGGCTTGTGTTGGATTGTATACGTGTCTTGCATCCATTCGTGCGGCTTGCTCTGCATCGAACGAACAATCGCTTCGACAGTTGGCCACATCTTTTCAAACTTCTTGTCGTCCGCGTCCTTAAATGCCTCATAGTCCGCGATCGTCAGGTCTCCGTGGTATTCGCTCACATCGTCCTCCGCGTAATCTGGGTCATACATTCCGCCATAATCATCATAACAGACATCGGGAGGTTCCATCACAAAATTCCTCAGTTAGATTTCACTATACTAGGGGATATTGTAAATGCAAAGTCATCGGTGTCAAATTAGTCCATTAGACGTTTAGACGAATTATCACATGAGAGTTCAAATCAAATACTACTGTGGATTCTACATCTCTATGAAATATGCGATTCAAGTTGCCTTGGGCAGCACGAAGAAGGTCTTCGCCTGTTAGTTGCAGCCATAACATTTTAGGCACACGAACTTCAACTTGTCCGCCTTGTGATTGGTAGACGATTTCTATTGTGCCGTCTTTGATGAGGTCGGTTATAGCGAGGAAACGTTCTTTCAGCATTCGCGTTGCTGACGACGGGTAGTGATTTCAGACAAAAAGGTAGCCTTAGCTTGTTGCAGTTTTGAGATTTTACCGTTGAGACGGCGATATAGGAAGGGAGACGCTGCATATCTCGCTGCGACTTTGCATCGAGCGATTTCGTGGTCAATGACAGCGATTACTCTAAACAGTTCGAATTCTGAAAGAGTGTTGATGTGTTCAAGTTGTGTTGAAACTCTCATTAGCGGACACCTGTTTAGTGTCCGCTATTTAGACGAGATTTATCGCACTATAGCGGGCACGTATTCGATGGGCGGCACGTAGAACGAAGTTGTTCGATGTTCCTGCTCGTTATAGCAATCGAGCTCTATGACATCCACAGAAGGGTCAAGTTGCTTAGTCTCGGGCAACGCCTTCCCGACTACTCGTATAGACAGAATCCACTGACCTTGACGAATGGTGCAAGAGAACGTTGCAAACGGAGAATACATCAGCAACTGACGTATAGGAGCCATCGTCTGCCGAATCTGTAGACCTTGAATGTCCTTTGGATTCGGCATCGTAGTGCATCGATCGCTGTCGCAAGTCTTTATCTTGTTGCCTTGACTGTCTTGCGTTTCAAATTCAAACGCTCTTGCGCTTTCTGCGCTCAGCAATAGCAGCAAACTCACTAAACAGATATGGCTTGGCCGCATCGAAGATTACCTGTGCTGGGGTCGTATAAAGTTTCAACCCATCTAAGAACTTTACTTGATTTTCGCAAAATTCTCCACGAGTTATCTTGCGCTTAAATTTCACTTCAAGTTCTTTGCGAAGACCATCGATCAACACCTCTGCTCGATTTGGTTCGAGAGATTGAAGAAGGTCAGCATCACGAATGATTTTCTCTGTGATGGTCTGTGGTGTAAAGATGAAAGGGAACTGAGTGACCTGAATGAGGTCATAAGCCGCCACTAGCAACTCTTCATCCACACGATGGATCTCTCCAAAGCGTTCTAGACCAGCAAGCGCGCGCTTGATGTTCACATCATCGTCTTCTTTACCAGCAGTGTGGTCGAAGTCATGGAAGATTGCTGCGAGGATCAGCGCCTTTTCTTCGAATGGTGTGATGCTACACATAGCGCCAAGACGTCCACACCATTTAACTACAGTCAGGCAGTGGTCGAGGTTGTGGTAAGGAACTTTGTTTGATGGGTTCTCGATCTGTACGTACGCCAAGGCGTGGTTTAGACCATTCTTAGCCAAATAGAGGTGTGCTTCAGTGCGGGCAATCACCTTTTCCATAACATGCTTAGACTTCGCCATTTACGTGTTCCTGTTCTTGTACGTTGCGTGGTAGCTGAAATTTCTCCAGCTGTTCGATTACTGTTTGAAGGGTTGAAGGATTGACACGTTTGCCGATCTCTTTCATTGCTCTAGCGAACAGTTCTTGTTGCGTTAACGCAGCCCATTGATCATCGGGCATAATGCTAATGTGCCCCAATGCAGTATAAATGGTATGCAAATCGTTTAAACGCTGCCTTGAAAGGGAGTTCATAGTTCGATCCGTTTAAAAGTGATGGCCCAGCAGACGGGATTGATGTCCCAATCATACCCTCGGTGACCGTTTATAGAATTCCAAAGGGTTTGAAAATTCGTACTGTAATGCAGATCATCTTCAGCCGTTTCTTCGTCTCCGAATGACCAAGTCCCAGGAACGCCCTCTGCCTTGCACTCATCCTCTGTAATGTCAAACAACTCTTGCTTGCGAACATCTACAATTTCAAGGAATGTGCGTGCAAATCGCATAGGCATTTCACGAGGTCTCAACCATGTTGGACCAAACTGCCATTCAACGTAGTTGCCATCATCGTCCACAAATGGCGCATTATCAGCATAGTAGCCAACAATCTTATCTCGACCACCTGGACGGGTGATAGCAATGATTTCTTCGCGAACATACAGGTAGTCACCAGGTTTCCCAAACGGACACGGCGACAGATATCTGCCACCAGGCTTAACAACCCGCCGCGTTTGCGTTTTCATGTCTGCGCGAATGGCCTTAACCATCTCGTCAGAGAAAGTGATTGGAAATATATTCATATGTGAATACTAACTAAGGTAAACGAAAAATACGACTGTGGATAAATATCTTACCCAGAGAGACCTACAGAATGAGCACTTGGAAAACGACACTAAAGAGCGAAGAAGTCAGCCGTAAGAATTACATTATTTTGGACGATTTGGTATTGGATGACGATGTGCACGGTCTGATTACTGTGCCGAAGGGATTTGTTACTGACTATGCAAGTGTCTCTGTTCTGCAGAATATCTTCCTTGCACCGCTTTTTGTATTTGTTGCAGATTATGGCGACAAAGCTGCCACCGTTCACGATTACCTGTACACGAAAGCAACAATTGGCCGCAAAGCATGTGACCAATTGTTGTATCGTGCGCTGTTGGCTGAAGGACTTGAGAAGTGGCGTGCTACGCTATTCTACATCGGTGTCCGCATCGGTGGTGGTAGCCATTTCGGCGCCTAAAGGAGGGATTTCGATGAAGCTGGCGTAGTAACGACCAACAGCTTCTTCGAATCGACCCGGTCGGATCGCCTTCTGATGGCGTACCACAATCAACTCATTGAATACGCCAATAACTTCAACCGCATATGTGAATCGATTGTGTTGCATGATGTAGTGCTTGCCGACTTTCGGGTCAACGTAGGGAGCACAGGAGTAATCTTCCCACGTGGTATCGAACTTAGGGGCATCTTGCCAATCGATACCACCCATTACTTACGAACACCTTTGACATACACATCGAAAGTGTTGCCGGTATTGGGGTTGATACAGGTGCCAGTCCAAGGACGTTTGTCGACGTAGTAGCTCAGACGAATAGTGTTCGCTTTGCCGCCATACTCCTGGCACTCGGCCTTGATTTGCGCGCGAGTAGCGTCTATATCAAAACCTGATTCAGATGGAATGTCACAGCCAGCCAATACCGCGGCCATTGCAACGAGAAGGAGAATCTTTTTCACTTGGTAGTTCCTATTGGATAGTGTTTGGCGTGGAGTTCATACCACATTTTGTCACGAACATCTTCGTCAAATTCAGTAGAACAGAAGGTGTTGTATTCAAGCATAAATGCATTCCACAACGCTTCTCGTTCTGCCTCCGCAGCTTTCTTCTTCGCTGCAACGTCCGCACGATAAGCACGGCGCTTAGTGTTGATCTCATCTTTGTTCGCAGCATACTTCTTTCGAGTAGCAGCGTTGATGACTTTGCGTTCTGCGTAGTAGGCATCCCACTTCCGCTGTTCGGCAGCACGATCATCCTGCTTCTTTCGCCACACACGATCTGCTTCTGCACGCTGATCGCGTTCAGCTTGCGCCTTGTCGATACGTGCCTGGTTCTTCGCCAGGTGTTGACTGAGTGTTGGCACAGGTTTGATTCTGTACCCACCACTAGCGCCACAACCACCACTGTCAGAAGCCCATTTATTGGTTTCCAACTGTCCTTCTTTGAACGCCATCTGAGTGCTGTGGCCACGCCCTTCGAAAAGGTCGCTACTTTCCCAGATTTTGTTCATTTGCAGACGAAGCTCGGCAGCATCTTCATGAACAGCCAAAAGCCATTCAGAATCACTGCTTCCACCACCGTCGTAGTACGAACGATGTTGCCACTCGTACAAACCATAGTAAACCTTTTCGGCCGGTGCGGCCGCTTCAACAACTGGAAGTGGGCTTTTCAGGCCAAAGTGGCTCATAGACCTACAGTCTCATTTTCTTCGAGCTTGCGGATCAGAGTGTTGAGGTTAAAGAACTGAGGAACGGTGAACCAGGTCTTGCCGTTACCGTTTACCAACTGAACTTTACCTTCTGCCACTTCGATCAAGCGCACATTCGATGCGCAGCTAGCCGATGGGTAGGTGGAGTAGAAACCGTCTTCGAGAGTGGTAGTAGTCATGTAAGCCTCTTATGCGCGTTCGCGAGCAATAGTCAAATGAGGAACCCAATCATATGGACGTTCCAGTTCTTTGCGGATCATTTCAACCGCAGGACAAACAACATCGATGATCCAGAAGTGACGCCCATCAGCTTGTTCGCTTTTGAACGAATCTGGACCATATTGAAACTCAACAACCTGCCCGTGATACTTCTTCCACAGATGCTGCTGATCGGCACGAGGTTTCTCGCCACGAAGAACAGAAATGTGTGCATCCCATGCTGGTGCGTCTAACTGAAGGTGGTGACGAGTCTTCAACCACCACCGATAGTAGCGGGTGATCTCTTTGTCCACTTCAATGACGACCCACCAGTCAGTTTTTGCTTTCATTCCTGCACGAAACGGATCGTAAACGATTTTGCCAGTGCCTTTGAATGGTAGGTTCATCATCTTGCCCTTACTTGCCAATCAATATCAGTTTAGTGAAGATATTATACATTATTAGCTGACAAAGAAAAACCCTGGTAGCTGTTAAATTACCAGGGTTTTAGGAGATCAAGCCATTTACATCCAGTCACGCCCTTCTTTAAGAGGGATGCGAGAAACTTTATTGACATCATTCAACAGCAAGTTCATTGCCATTGCAACACCAACGGTGGCATCTTCTTTCACAACCGTGATGTTCGGGTACGAGAGTTCATCGACTGGTGGATTCGGATCTACGAGAATCACAGGAGTAGTGATGTCGAATCGATATACCAATCCAGCTGCAGGATAGACCTGAAGCGATGATCCGACAACCATTCCGTACTCTGCGGCTTCACATGCTCGCTCAGCAACATCGTAATTGTATGGCATTTCACCAAACAATACGACATGAGGACGGAATTGGCCTTTGACATCTATGTCCCGGTTATTCGGGACGATCTCGTCATCACGTTCATTTCGCATCTTTGTAATTTCACCATGAAGGTGAAGTACTTTGGTGCTTCCTGCGCGTTCGTGCAAATCGTCAATGTTCTGAGTTACAACAGTGACATCGAAGTACTGTTCCATCTCAGCAATCAGTTTATGAGCAGCATTTGGCTGAGCTTCTGTCATTGCCTTACGAGCAGCGTTGAAGAATTCATACACTTGTGCACGATTATTGCGAAGTGCATCAACTGTACAAACTTCTTCAATTTTGTACTTCTCCCAGACACCGCCATCATCACGGAAAGTCGAAATTCCACTTTCTGCTGAGATTCCGCTGCCTGTGAACACAACCAAACGTGGCTTAGTCGTCAACTTCTTCGCCTCGTTGAGCAGCCAGTTCGACAACACGAGCATGAACCGCATCACGGTCCCAACCGATGATCTTACCAGTTTCGATATCCACCGAAAAATCGATATAATCGCTGCCGTGGCCACCAATGTGGAAGCCACCCAGGACATAACCCTCGTGTTCGATAAGGAGCTTGCCCCATGCGTCACCGGCGGAGTCTACTCCACCAACAGTAATGCAGTTACGGTCTGTGCTTTTGGCGTGAATGTGTAAAGTTTTTGGAATCATTGTGGTCTCATGTGTAGTCGACGTAAAAACAGCCTTGAATAACTTCTTCGGCCAGTAAGGTGCGCAGAGCCTTCAAAATAGGCACTGCTTTCAAGTCATGTTCGTGTGGATAGGTCTTGCCATCGTTTTCTGCACAATCAATCTCTTCATCTAGATCCACTGCGTCGTCAGAAATACTGTCTGGTAGGTACTCGCAGATCTCACCAGTCCAGTACATCCAGAAATCGAAACCCGGACCACCTTTACCATCTCGCAGATGTTCGAGTCCTAGCTTTTCGCACAGGCCATCGCTGATATCATGCCACGCTACAACGTAATCTTTTGCAACTACAACAGAACGAGTTTCTATCACGGATCACCAACTGTAGAGGAATGCAGCTTTGGTGGAGTAGACCCCCAACACCTTTTTGATTGCTTTCAGAAACGGCAGGCCATAGTATTCTTCGTGAATGACCTCTTCCAGTTCATCTTCTGAAACATCATTGAAGTCACCATCTTCTTTGGCTTTCGCGATAATTGCTTCAAGTTCAACAATCTGTTCGTCAAAGTTGTGATGGCAGCCGATAGAGCAATCACCACCGGCCTCAGGATCTTTCTCACGCATCCACTCACGGAATACGTAATCGAGGTCATCAGTTCGGCAACCCATTTCCTTGGCAACAGCAGCCTCTACATCAGACCAATGGAACCAAACACGAGTTTCAATATTAGGTACGAGCATGTAAATCTCCAGGCATTAAAAAAGCCGCCCGAAAGCGGCCTTTGGTCAATCTTCCCAATCGTACATGATGTTGAAACTTTTTGCGTACGACTCGCCAAGAATCTTGACAAATGCTCGCAGCAACAACAGTCTTGCGTGATCGTCCATTTGTGGAATCGACAGCCCTTCATAAGGAATATCGACTTCGTATGGGATTGCTTTGTACTCGCCGGTTTTCAGTGACTTCGCGTACTTCTTCTCGAGGCGAGTGAGTTGATAAGCGATGTTGTGAGATTTCTTGCCAATTTCGCCGGCACCCACATAATCATCTTGCTCATCGTGCCAATCAATCAAGTGACAATTAGCCAGATCTTCGTTGCCGAATTCCTTACCAATAGCTTTTTCGATTTCAGTCCACAGAAAGTACTGTTTAACGAGAGTGCGTTCGCGAATCATACTGAAACTCCGGTTGTGGGGGCCGATTATCGACCCCCTTGGATGTTACTGCCAGTCGTAGCGTGGTACGTTGACTGTGTCCAGCATGATGCCTTCTGGAGAGAAGTCCTTGCCGTTCAAGATGGTCTTCATGATCGCTGGCGAGAAGCCAGATACCAGAGCCACACCTTTGTCGTTGATGGTCGCTGGGTTGGTGCCTTCACGGGAGTTCAGGTTCCAGAACACGACCTTCGGACGAACATAGCCAGCCGCAGCGTAGCGAGCGTCGATGGCCTGCATGGCAGTACCGCCGGTGTTCACACACTGATTGAACTGCATATCGGACAGAATGACGATGGTGGTCGGCATTTCTTCTTCCGAGACGCGGTCACGCTGTGCAGTCTGCAGAATGGTGTCGAAGACAGCAGTCAGGTTGGTGGACATTTCCCAATTTGCGCGTTTCAGTTCATTGTAGCGATCTGCCAGGGTATTGCCCTTCAGAACCTGCAGAACTGGGCGGTTGGAGAAGGTGATGAACGCATCTTTGAACGGACCGGCGCCACGTTCAGCGATGTACATTGCCAGGGAGATGCAGACATCCAGGCAAGTTACGTTCGGGTTACCACCAGCAGCCACACCCATGGAACCGGAAACGTCAGCAACAACGATCAGGCGTTCTTTCGAACCTTGGATGTAATCTGGCAGAGCCTTCCATTGTGCGTTCGCGACAGCAGAGTCACCACGAGTGAGGCTTTTCACCACATCGTATGGGAACACTGCACCGGCGTTGATCGTGGTAGTACCCTTTTCCAGGCCTGCTTTGTACACAGCGTAGGTCGATTCCGCATTGCGGTTGAACGCTTTCTGGTAACGAGCAGACGCCAGGGAAGGCAGCTTGCCGAAATCGATGTTATCCCAGTCCTTCGCACACATCTTGGTTTCCACGACGTTGGTCAGGGTAACCAGCAGTTTACGGTACTGACGTGGAGTCAGGTCCCAGTAAGTGCGCAGTGCGACGGAGATTGGACCTTTACGTGGCATCCACTTTGCAGCCAGACCGTTGTGCTCTGCCAGGGCTTCGCCGATGAAACGCGCAGCGTCAGCCTCCAGAGGAGTACCAAACAGTTCCAGAACATCTTTCCAACGACCGATCTCAGGGATCTTTGGCAGCAGCTTGGAGGCTACGGCCAGTTGTTCTTTGTTGCCTTTCGCCAATTTCTTGACGATAGTGTTAAACACCGCTCGCTCACCAGCACCACCGCGAATGTCACGAGTCCATTGCAGAATGCGGACAGCAACGTCCAGATCTTCGCTGCAGGCCTGAGTGAACAGGTGCGAGATATCTTTACCGCGCGAAGCACCGGCAGCGAAGAACAAGTCAACGTTGCGGGAGAAGGTGGTAGCATTGGCACGCATGCCATTGGTAGTTGTAGCGTTTGCGTTCAAACCTTGAAGAAGTGAGTTCTGCAATTGTAAAGCTCCTGGATGTATTATGGTTATATCTTGCTGTTTACATCCAATCTCTCGATTGAATTGATAGGTGAAAGTATACGGGGAATTAATTAACAAGTCAACTTCTAATATTCAATTCCCGCCATATATTCACATCGAAGTTTCCACAAAGTTGCTGCCTGGCAATTGTGCCCAGCTTGTCCATATTTGTCTTGAAGTCCAGAGGCATTAACTAGCACTTCATATAAGTGAGGATTCTCTTCCATATACAATCGCCACAAATCTTCATACAATGCGGACACTTCAATGTGGTTAACTGCCTTACGACCTTTAGCTTCACGCCAATGTAACCCAGTTGAACCATCTTCAAATACCTTAGACGCCTGGTAGTAGAACTCAATGGGCTTGCCATCTAACTTCGCACCAAACGCACTAAATCGACTGTCTCCAGCCATAGAACACTCCAGATACGGAGCTTCACCACATTTGACCATTTATTGCCTCCAATAAAAAAGGCGACCGAAGCCGCCTTTTTTAATTACTTGTGTTACGCTCGTGGTTGAGCAGCTTGCTGAGGAGCTTGTTGTTGTGGAGCTTGTTGTTGAGCTTGTTTCTCAGCCTGAGCACGCATTTCGTAGCTATCTTGACCATTTGGTTGTTGAGGAGCAGCCTGTTGACTTTCACGTTGCTTGAAATAGTCAGTCAGTTGCTTGCCAACAGCCGCCCACTGATCAGGACCACCTTTCGATAAGAACTGAGTGTATTGCTGAACGATGCGGCTAGGGTCAAAGCGACCGAAGTCCAGTTCTTTGCCACGACTTTGAAGGAATTGACCAAACTTGTCGAGACTTTGCTGCACTTCGTTGCGATACATAGAACCAACGGGTACATACGAACGCAGTTCTTCTTCGCCGCTGGTGTTAGTCTGCTTGTCAATCTGCATGAAGCTAACCAGCAGCGCCATGTAGTGAGCAGCATTCTGTAGAGCTTGTTGAGACTTTGGATCTTGTTCATTGTGAGACTTAGCTGTTTCCATGCTGCTTTGAATCAGCGAAAACACGTCTTCTGCCAGCATTTCAATTCCTTCATCCAATTTAGGTAGTTTTGCTACCATGCTTGATTGGAAGTACTCTTTCAGTTTCTTAACACCAGAGACCTTAGGAATCAAGTAGTCGAGAACCAGTTTAGAGAACTTATTCTGGATTGAGTTTTTGGCTGTGAAGAACGCAACAGCGGCAAGTTTCAAGTGATGTTCATCGGCCTTACGGACCAGAATCAACACTTCTTGCATTGTTTCAGCAATAGCGAATTGAAACTTCGCTTCTTCCTCTTTACCAGCTTCTTTAAACTCGTTACCGTGGCCAATGTGAAACTCGATGGAGGTTTCGAGTTCTTTGATCACAGCCGATGGTTTATCGACTGCTGGATGGTCGATGCCATTATCAGCAGGCTTGTCGGCGTGCATATCCAATTGAGTGACAGAAGCCAGTTCAGCTTCCTGAATCACCTTTTGGTTAATCTGCGCCATTAGTGTAGACATTAGTGGGGTTCTCGTTTTCGGTATTTACACAAACAATCTTACGGACGACCGATGTTATTTCGAAGGAATTGCGGGAACTCACTGCGGCGGGGGTACCACTTTGTGAGGAACGCTTCACCTTGGCCTTTGTTCCGGCCATCGTAGAAATTACCTTGCTCTGTTCGCCAGGTGATGCCTGGTGGAATTGGCTCTGGTAGATCAATGCACAGAAACTTTTCAACACGTTCCTGAAACCCAGTCCAATCATGAGGTTGTCCGACATCTAACCAACGTTCAATGAGTTCACATGCTTCTGCATCGCGAGCATCGTATTCCTGTTGGAGGCTAATCAACTCTTTTTCTGCTTTTACACGACGAACGCGTTCATCAACAGCTGCATCATACCAAGTTGCATGTGGGCTACATCCACGCGCCTCAGATTCGAGGCGGTAGACTTGTACCTGAAGATCCATCTCACGTTCGCCGAGGACAGCGAGTCGATTCTTCAACACCGTGTTCTCCTCGCGAAGTTTTTCATTCTCAGCGGCAGTTTCGGTGACCTTGGTGATCATATCCAAGGTCAGGTCGTAGACGACCCCATCGAGCTTAATTTTGAACTTACTGGGCAGTGTCATCTTCCACCTTTGTCCACAGACGTTTGTGTTTAGATAGTGTTCCTTTGATATCTGGTTCACGCTCCAAGTACATGGTCATGACGATACCAAATGCGAACTTGTTCAGCAGATCTCCTTCTTCGAAGAACGGCTGTTGTCCTTTGATTGCGAAATCCTTACGTTCAAGATGTTTATTCTCGTTGTAGAAGTTCTGACATCCTTTGACAAAGCGATTATACAGAGGGATTACAAGAGCTTCCATCTCGCCAATGATCTGGGTAGCCAGTGGATCGTCAACGAACATGGAGCGCAAGTCATCAGAGCCTTCGTTGAGAACGCAATCAAACAGAGCGTTCGCGTTGTTGACAGAATCTTTTGTACGGTGGCGGTGCAGGTACCAATCGTTCTTGAACTTAACAAACTCAACCTTATAGTCTTCTTCGAACTGCAGAATCAGACCTTCGTATCCAGTGTGAGTCTTCAGTTCGATCAAATCTTCTGGACCTTTAACTTCAGTTGCAGTCTTAACCAAGTGATCACCGAAAATCTGCTCAAGGACGTGACGTTGAACATAACGTCCAGAAACACGAGAACGAGCATTCAGTACGATCAGGCGTGGTTCCATGTAACCGACAACAATACGGTTATCTGGTGCGCACCATTCGCAGTTGACGGTAACGCCACCCATATCCATTTCAAGCAACTTATCGCGAAACTCTGGTTGGGTTTCCAGCCACTTCATTGCGTCTTTAACTTGTTGGCTGGAGGTCGAAGTTTTAGACTTCAAACGCAGAGACCAATATGATTGACTTTCAAAATCTTCACCCATACCCCAAACGCAGGTATTGAAGGTAGAAATCAGAGAACCATCTTCTTTAATAACAGAGTGGATGACTTTGCTATAGTCGAGTTCCAGAGTGAGTGGGTTCTCGCCGATGTTGAAGAATTTAGCTGGCGGACGGCTTTTGATACAGGTCGGAACTTCAAACCCATCGAGGCCACTTCGATTTACAACTTCGAACATAATACCGCGAGCTTCAGTGGCACCAGGCAGTAAGAAATCGCTGTAGGACGCCAAACGGTAGGTAAACACACGGTACCATTGGTTTCCTTCTTTTTCGTGGTCAACAAAATAGAATGAATCGCTGTTCTTACACAGTTCCATCAACTGAGTATACAACTCGTGCATTTTACGTTGCGACTCTGCTAGGTTAGCAGACAAGTTGGCTTTTAACTGTTCGACGGTGATCACTCTCTTTCTCCTTATTTGAACAAGAAGTTTATCTAGGGTGAAAGAAATAAAAAATAGGGATAAAATAAAAGCGCCATTTAGGCGCTTTTATTAGACTACTTTAGGACGAGGAGCTCCATCTTCAGGCTCCGAAGGCTTCATTGAGATGCGCCACTTAGCATAAGGTCCACGTGTCTTTGCGAGCACACCGACCGCTAGTTCGATCATGTCTTTGTAGTCCTTCCAACCATCGACCATCAATGGTGTTGGGACTTCACATGATGCAACAGCATAAGCTTTGTGTACGAGTTCGACTGCCGACTTCCAATCTTGTGTTAGGTCGCTGGCGCCCTTACGAACAAGGATACGGATCTCTTTGATCTTGTATGGTGGCAAGACTTCTTTCGGATCACCACCGATCAGCGGTTCTCGTTCACGATATTCAAAGAGTTGTTGTAGTTTCACTTTTCTACCGGAATCACAGGGGTTTTGGTATTTAGTGTATCTACTTGGCTGCGTATCGCTTTACATTGCATCTGGGACTCTGTGCGATCACGTTCCAGAGCAACAGAGTACTCGGTAAGGATCTGGACTGTTTGGATGTACGCCTGATACACTAATTCGTAGTCCTGTTTATCTGCTGCCGTCAAATTATTGATTGGCAGGGATGGTGGACGATGAGTATCAGCAAACAGCAAGTTAGAGAGGTCATCGCCACAAGTTGGAACAGGCACATTGACTGTGATTGCTCCAGCTGGAACCACCGTATCTTCGACCTTTGGAGTTGCCACGCAGCCAGTCATGAGCACGACGACGGCCAGAACGGTCAGGACATATCCAATAGTCTTCCAGAACGAACTGTCTTCATTCCGTTGGATGATCGAGATAGCAATTAGGAGATTGAGGTAAGGGCTCAGCTGCGGATATGGAAGTCCTTGATACAACCAGACCGCCAAGCAGATCAGCCAACCAATTAAGGCAACGCTAGATACAGCGTCTGTTAGAATAAACCACGCCTTTACATCCTGCTGCGTACTCAATGTACGTTCAGAGATAACTGCGTATGTGTACAGAAACCCAAACGCTGTTGAGATCGAGAACAGTACCATTAGAACATTTGCATATGTTACCATTTGACAGCACCACCACTTTTAATCAAGTTGTCCATCATAACGCTACAATCTGTTGCTTTTGGTAGGTTGGTGATGTATGTTTTCAACACTGCATTTGCTTTTGCATCATCTGCACGCTTTGCATCGACTGTAGCGGTAATGCCAGCAGCAGATTCTGAGACTGCATTGATAACGCGATCGATACCAGCATTCTGTTCACCGATAACTGACGTCAGGACGTTTGTTGTAGCAGTCGTCCATTTACCATTCGTGTCATTGATTGCAGTCATTCGGACAATCTCTTGATTGAGTCCAGTGATCGTGTCATTACGATTTCCAATCATAGTCCACATCATGAACATCAGTCCAAGGGCGATGGCCATTAAGCCTTCACGCCAAAACTTTAAAGCTACCATTTGTTACTCCGGTGACCATATTGCTTGGTCTTTAGCATGCTTGAGCTCTCGTTGCATTTGAGCCAGTTGGAACTTGAGACGCTGCATCTCTCGTTCTTGCTCTTTATACTTCAAGAGTAGTTGTCTGTTCTTTCTCTGTTCAGCTGTAAAGCAAGAAGCCAGCTTTTTAGCCAGCTCCTCACTCTTTTTCAGATCAGCTTGAACTCGTTTGAGATCAGGCGTTTGCGTCATACAACGACACTTTAGGGTTGGTGATACCTTTGTAGGTAGACCAGTGCAGTTTAGCGCGCAGGCTAACTACTTCGTCACGAGCCGCTGCACGAGAAGTGAAGCGTTTGACGAATTTGCGTGGAACGTTGTCGCCTTCCAGAGCAACATACCAACGGAAGTCGCTAGACAGAACAACAGAATCCAGAGCTGTGGTACCGACTGTGGTCTGAGTAGCTTGCTCGATGCCCTGAGCGTGAGCCTTAACCTGATCGCCCAAACGGTCACGAACTTGTGCAGTTGCGCCCAGTTTGTTGAGGTCTACGTATGGTACGCTTTCCATGAGGTCTACGATCGCAGTGAACAGTGCTGATGGCAGCTCCGACACAACGGTGTACTTACGGCAACGACCTTTTGCGTTCTGGTAGTCGCGTGGGAACGCTGCTACGTCGCTTGGATCGATTTTCACCAGAACTAGTTTGTTGGTGTCACCGCGGCCGAACGAACCACCGTATTGAGGCAGGTAGTCTTTCGAGCAGAAGTGCAGACCGTTAGAGCAGGTTACATCACGGTCATAATCAACCACTTCTTCTGTCACTTCGTTACCAGGAGTGTGGTCCTTAGTACCGCTGTGGATGTCCAGGAAGTTGTGCTTGACGATCTTGTAAGCCAGAACGTCGCCTTCGATGGATAGAGGCAGTTTGTTAACGGTTACGAACTCGAAGAGGTCACTTGCAGAAACGTCATTCGGGTTGTTCGAAGCCTTGATCATGAATTTCTTATAGACTTCGATCGCTGCTTTGTCTTGTGTCTGCCATGCATTACGAATCTTCGAAGCGAAGGTCTGAACGATTGGGAGACGGCGACCATCAACTGTGGTGAACACGACTTCGTCAGTCAGAGTGTCTACGGACAGCATGCCATCAGTGATAGCAGCCAGCCGGCTGGTGATGAAGCGAACGTTGGAGCTATCGATGATGAGATCGAATGCTTCTTCTTTCTCGCCCTGCATGCACAGAGTGACAACGCGTTGGAACAGGTCTGGTTTTTCCTCGGATTTGACCTCGAGGATTTCGCTGCCTTTCACCAGGACTGCAGCGTAGTTGTTGAACACAAAATTAATATCGGACATTGAGGTTTATTTTCCAGTAAAGAACTGATCTAGATAATCAGTAACGGCTATTTTATTAGGGGTTTGATCCCAGATGCTACAAATTTCTGGCTTCCATTTAACACTGTTATTCCAACGGTTGAAGTTGGCAGTGGCGCACACAGCAGACATACTTTCGATGTAAACAGTGAAGCTGATAGACTTGCTAGAACGGAACACCTTCGACCAAGCGTCGTATGATGGGTACAGCGTTACATCTACTGCGGCTTTGGTGGTGAATTCTTTCCATCGAGCTTCGATGTCCTTAACCATCAACTTAAGCATTAGACCACCAAATCCATAGTGTCCGAATGAGTTGGCGTTACGTTGACCACTCAGTTCGACCCACGATTTGACACGAGCTGCGAAATCTTTGCTACCGCTCGAAAGCGCTGACATTACTTCTGCGTCGGTCAGGACCGGGTTTTCCAATTTCAGTGCACCGTACTTGCCTGCACCTTTAATCATGGCTGCAAAGTCATCGAACATCTGGGTTTCCGCAGTTATCCAATTCTTGTTGTCTTTGATTTCTTCAATCTGCTTCTCGTTGAGATAGTACAGAGTGAAGTTCTTAGCCTTTTGTGTACTTGCATAGTGTTCTGCCCATGCGTGCAGAAGGTTCAAGTTGTCGTCTTTGGAGTTGTCCCAGTAACTGTTGTTATCAGTTCGAGATGTGCCGTAGAGATGTCCTCGGAATGAGACGTTCGACTTGTTACCCTTGATGTAAATGCGTTTCGATGTAGCTTCAGGGTCAAATTCAGAGGTGGTGAAATTGACAGCCTTGTACAAGTGGTTAGTCTTGCGCTCACCAACAACCATAACGTACGTTTCTTCAGCAACACGGCGGATACCGTTAGCGGTCGATACGCCAGGTGCTTTGGCTTTCACGTCAGCTGCTGGTAGATCACTGAGGAACGAGATGTTCTTAATTACAGTGTTCTCACTGACATGCTTTTTCAGAGCATCTCGGTTCTTAGCAACGTCTTTGTATACGCAAGTTGCGCTTTCTGTGGCGTTGCCACGACTCATACCAGCTGAAACCAGTGACACTTTGAGCACTACGATTGCTTTATCGTTGTACGCATTGACGTAACCAAACTTCTTGATTAAACGGTCTTTGAGCGATCCACGAACACCGGTTAGTGGTTCATCGACGATAATGACCTCAACTTCACGTTCAAAGTTCAAGCCTACACGACCAATGTTAGCACCAGTCAGTTGACGAACGATTGGCTCACCACGAACGTTGGATAGAACAGCATAACGCATGCCATTACCACCGCCAGTATCGACCAGATGATCAACCAACTTCTTCCATTCAGGAATGGTCTTCTCCATGTTCGGGAAGGTAGAAGTGTTTGACAGATCGACTTTCATGCCACGCCAAGTGAACATCCCGTAAACAGCGTCACGGCCAAAGAACTGTTGGAACTTGAAGCTATCACGCAGAGCAACGTCATAGTGTGACGACTTTGCAATTTCAGCGTTTGCTTCGTTGACCAGCTTGTTATGGATCATCGACAGAATGGTTTTCAGACGACCAATGGTAGCACGGTCATAAGACAGACCTTCACGACCAGCGTTGAGATCCAGTTCACCGATTTTGCACTGAATGATGAGCTTACCGAATCGGCCGCTATCAAAGAAGCGTTGAATCTTGACTTCGTCCATTTTCTGGTTGTCAAAGATTGCACTGGTGGTAACTGGGTAGATAACGTCACCCATTTGTGCCCACAGTGCACCGTTGGTGATTTCACTCAGCGGTTTGTTGTAGCTGTAGAACCGACCACAATAACCATCTTCGTACATCACTTCACGTTGGATAGTTGCATCCAGTTCCTTCGAAGTGAAACCTTCCACGCCTACTTGCTTACCGATTTGAACGGTTGGTGGCACTTGGAAGTGGCGATATACGTGTTCGGCAGAAGCACGGAACTTGCGCACGTCACCTTCGTTGACAGGAACAATCACTTCCAGACCGTTAGGCTCGGAGGTATCTTGTTGTGCCAGTTGATAGATATCTGGTTCACCGTTGTCATTCTGGAAAGCCAAGAATGTGGTTTTCACGCCATGGAAGTACGTACACACTTGGAAGGATGTTGCGTACGACAGTGGACTTTTGGAACCCAGACCGAACCCACCAATCTGGTCGTTGTCGCCAGTCTTGGTAGAACCGAAGTATGTGGTGTACATTCCCATCACGTCTTCTGGTGATAGACCAGGACCGTAGTCACGAACAGTGAAGTGAAGGTCTTCCATGGATGGAAGTTTTGCGAGGAATGGTTGATCCAGCTTGCCAACCATCGCGTGAGCATCTCGGGCGTTGCATGAGATTTCACGGACAACTGCGAGGATTTTGAAGTTGTATAATGAACTCGACAAAACCTTAAATGCTTTTCCAGACGCTTGGATACTAAAAGAGCGTGACGCAGATTGGATGTTCGACGTAGTTGCCGAAGCACCTGTAACTATCTTCATTGGTTTCCTTTAAATACTTAGATGTAAATAGTATAAATTAGGTAAGAAGATTTTTGAACTATTTTAAAATATATGAGCAGTTAGTAGAAAAGGCGAAAAATCGAGATGAGTCAACATTACAATACATTGAACGTCATCACGTAGTACCTCGTTGCATGGGTGGGAATGACGATAAAGACAATCTTGTTGCTCTCACATTAGAAGAGCATTTCGTAGCTCATCAGCTACTCACTAAGATGTTTCCTGATGTTGATGCACTCGCGTACGCTGCTAATATGATGGGCAATCGCTCAAATAAGCAATACGGCTGGCTCAAGCGTCAATTTGTGGAGCGAGAGAAAGCCGCTAAGACTGGAAAGCCACGTACACCTGAATCAATCGCTAAACAATCTGCCACAATGAAAGCCAAGTTTGCAGCCGGTGCGGTACATCCACGAAAAGGCAAGATTCTCACAGAAGAACACAAACGCCAGGTCTCCGAAGGAAACAAAGGGAAGATCATTCCAATAGAAGCGCGTAGTTCACTAGAAGGATATGTTGCCCGTTACGGAAATGAAGAAGGACTTCGTTTGTATACAGAGAACAACAAAGCCAAGAGTTCGATGTCACTGCAAGGTTTTATTGCACGATTTGGTGAGACTGACGGACCAATCAAATATGAGGAGAGTTTAGAGAAGAAACGAGCTAGAAAGGGTGAAGCGCACGCATTCTACGGCAAGACCCATTCAGAAGAGACATTGGCTAAGATGCGTGGAGTTCCTAAGCCGAAGGCAACGTGTCCACATTGTGGAGTAGAGGGTGGGGCAGGCATTATGAAACGCTGGCATTTCGACAACTGTAAAAAGGCACAATAAAAAAGGCCTATTCGGCCTTTTCTTGTGCATCTATTTCTGCTAGTCGTTTGCGGATGAACTCTTGACGCTCTTCACCAGTTAATCTTCGTGGAAAACTGATTGTGCCACTTTCCAGAGCTTCTTTCATTTTGTCGAGATCGAAATTGAATGGTGCGTCGTACATATTAACCTCAGATGGTTGTCATAAAAGCGCTTAGCAAACGACTTTATGACAACCATCTTGGTTATCTCGGCTACCTGCACGTTCACGCTTAAACGAACCGCGGCCTTTCTTCGGTTTCTCGACGCGATGGCCGAACAATGGGTTCTCACGAACTTCTCGCAGAACTGCGCTGCGTTTTTGTGGTTGTTTCTTCTTGCTACGAGCCATGGTGGCATCCTCTTAAAGATAATGGCGGTGTTGTATAACCGCCATTATACAGGTTTTGATTACAAAGTAAACGGGGAGCAACGCTTACAAGGGCAACTGATAAACAGTGGCTTTGTTTGCGTTTGAACGCCGCTACGATTTAGTGCTTCCATTTCCATGAACATCTGGAGCTGGCACGGCACTTCTTTTTGTGATTCGCTGATTAGCAGGTCACTAACCACATTCGCATTTGTATACTCAAGCACTTGGAGTTGCTCCTTTAGTCCACAGTGGATTGAACCCACTGAATTCCTTCTTGATGCTCTTGCCGTGTGCTGCAACAAGTTCTTTCACACGTTCTTCAGACAAGCCACTTTTCTGAGTCAGTGCTGCCATGCCTTGTTTACGATGTGTTTGCAGATA